>SL_8KL_010_SEDDRAFT_10000221_pt1 | contig 48501 bp, 58 predicted proteins | sample SodLakKL_010_SED_4_FD_11160 | JGI IMG/M metagenome (IMG submission 11160)
AGGGAAGGGGATATAAGGGAGTTTCCCCTTATGACCAAAAAAGAGGTGTCTCATAAAATACTGGATGTCCTTTCAGAAAAAATAAAGGGGAGATAAAGCTTTTCCGCTGGTTTATGATAAATAATTAAAAAAATTTTTCACAAGGGGCTCTCTGTTTATAATGACAGGGGCCTTAATAGTAAAGGAGTAATTAATATTTCAATGGCGGCGGCTATTATGAGTAGCATAATAATAAAAAAGATTATGTTAGAGATTTCTTTTATAACTAAAACTAAGCTTTCCCACCTATTATTTTCCTCTACAGGAAATAATAGGTGGTAGCCAAGTTTTAAACCGAAAGCAGCACTGATTAAAAAAGCAGGCAGTTCCAGGATACCGTGGGGTAGAATTCCCAGGGTTAAAAAAAGAAGGGGGGGAATGTTTTGTTCTGCCAGGGTGGCGGTAACAATACCCAGTATGCTGCCGTTAATGAGCAGGCCGAATAGAGGCGGAATTCCAAGGATAACTCCTAAAAAAATAACCCTTAGGGAAGCGAAAAGATTATTAAAAAAAAGGATGAATATCCCTCTTCCCGGACTCTTATCCACAATATCCCGGGCCATATCCTCTAAAAATTCAAAATAGGGTTCGGATAATTCATTAATAAATTCCATGTTCTGGTCTGCAGCTATATACCCTGAGAAAAAACTTACCAAAAAAATCAGGGAAGACAATATTATCCAACTGTTATTTTTTTTAAGGGTTTCTAAAAAAATTCTTATATTTAACATGAATTTCTCCTTTATATGTTAAGATTATTATATATTAAAAGGATGCAATATTAAAGATTTCCTTGGAGGAAATTATAATACCGGTGGGCTGCAGGAAGGAAGATGATATGGAGGAAAAATACGCTCGAGTAGTAGTTGACCTTCCCTCTCGGGAAGTCAGCAGCAGGTATTTTCATTACCTGGTCCCCGGGGACAAAAAATCTATTCTTAAAAAGGGAATGCGGGTGTTAGTTCCTTTTGGAGGAAGAAAAATAACGGGTTTTGTAACGGGTTTTGATGAAGTCCCCCAGGTAAAAGAGGTAAAGGAAATAATCCAGGTTATTGATTCCTTTCCTTTAATGACGGAAGAACTTTTAGAACTAGCCTACTGGATTTCATCTTATTACATCTGTCCCCTGGGGGAAGTATTAAGGGCCATACTCCCTTCCTTTTATGCTAAAATAAAGGCAAAAGAAGTTAAATACGTAAATCTTAAAGGAACCAGGGAAGAGATTCTTTCCTCTATGGAAGAAATGCAGGGGAAAGCTCCCCGGCAGATGGAAATATTGAATATATTGCTGGGGAAAAAACAAATGGCTTTGAAGGAATTACTAAAAATATCCGGGGCCAGTCACCAAACGGTAAACGCCTTAAAGAATAAAGACCTGGTAGAAATTAGCCGGGAAAGGGTGAGCAGGGAGCCTTTTGATGAAAAATTATACGGTGTTTCTAAACCTTTATCTTTAAATCAAGAGCAGGACAAAGCGTTAAAAATTATTAAAAATTCCCTTCAGGGAGGGAAAGGAGGAAGTCCTCCCTCTGTACTTCTTCACGGAGTAACAGGCAGCGGGAAAACGGAGGTTTATCTCCAGGCCATTGAGGAAGTTATTAATAAGGGTCAGGAAGCCCTGGTTATGGTTCCGGAAATATCTTTAACCCCCCAGATGATAGCCTGGTTCAGGGGAAGGTTTGGTCCCCTGGTAACGGTACTCCACAGCCAGCTTTCCCAGGGGGAGAGATATGATCAGTGGTGCAAAATACTTGAGGGTGAAGTGAAGATAGTGGTAGGCCCCCGTTCAGCTGTGTTTGCCCCCTTTTCTAAGCTGGGAATCATTATAATAGATGAAGAGCATGAAACCACTTATAAACAGGGAGAAAGCCCCCGTTATGATGCCCGGGAGGTGGCCAGGAGGAGAAGCATGGTAAACAACTGCTCCCTTATTTTGGGAAGCGCAACTCCATCTGTTGAATCTTATTACCAGGCCCGGGAAGGAAATAATATATTAGTTACCATGGACAGCAGAGTAGAAGAAAGGCCCCTTCCTTCCGTAAAAATAATAGATTTAAAGGAAGAAGCCGCCCAGGGCAACAAGAATCTTTTCAGTAGAGAGCTATACTGGGGTATAAAAGAATGCCTGGAGAAGAAACAGCAGGCGATACTATTCTTAAACCGCAGGGGCTTTGCCTCTTTTACCCTTTGTAAAGAATGTGGTCATGTTATTCGCTGTCCCAACTGCAGCATTACTTTAACTTATCACATAAGCGATGACCTTTTAAAATGTCATTATTGCCAGTTTGAGGGAAAAGTTCCCCGGGTTTGCCCCAACTGCCAGGGATACTTCATGCGTTTTATGGGATTAGGAACCCAGAGGGTGGAAAGGGAAGTAAAAAAATTGTTTCCTGGTGCCCGGGTACTGCGTATGGATATGGATACTACCCGGGGGAAAAAATCCCATCAGGATATTTTTAAAGCCTTTAAGAAGGGTAAAGCCGATATTCTTATAGGAACTCAGATGGTAGCAAAAGGGTTTGATTTCCCCCGGGTTACTCTGGTGGGGGTAATACTGGCAGACACATCTTTAAATTTTCCGGATTTTAGGGGAGGTGAAAGGACCTTTCAGCTATTAACCCAGGTAGCAGGCAGAACGGGTCGCAGCTCCCTGGGGGGAAGAGTTCTGGTACAGACTTTTACCCCTGATCATTACAGTATTGAAAATGTTATAAAGCACGATTACCTTAGTTTTTATCAGGAGGAAATATCCCTCAGAAAAGATTTTCAATATCCTCCCTTTTCCTTTTTAGTAAGGGTCCTTTTTTCCGGAAGGGAGGAAGAGCTTTTGTCCAAAATAGCAGTCAGGTTTGAAAACGAGTTAGAGATGGAACTGCCAGATTTTAAGGGAGAAGTTTTAGGGCCTGGCCCCTGTCCTTTAAGCCGGATAAAGGATAAGTTCCGCTGGCACCTGGTAATAAAGACTGATGATTTAGAAGGGATATGCAGCAGGGGAGAGAAAATACTGGAGGTAATTAATAAAGAGTTTAAGGGTAAAGATGTAAGAGTTATTATGGATGTCAATCCAGTAAACATGCTTTAATGGAGGGGTGAGAGACAATGGCTATCAGAATGATAAGAAAAGGAAATGATGAAATTTTAAAGGAAAAAGCCAGCCAGGTTAAAGAAATAACGCCTAATATCATAAATATATTGGAAGATATGGCAGAAACCATGTACAGTAAGGAGGGCATTGGCCTGGCTGCCAATCAAATTGGAGTCCCTAAACGCCTGGTAGTTATAGATATACAGGATGGAAACCTGTTAGAATTGATTAACCCTGAAATAATTGATCAGGAAGGGAAGGAAGTAGAAATAGAAGGATGCTTGAGTTTTCCCGGTATACTGGGGGAGGTTCCCCGGGCAACCCGGGTGGTGGTAGAAGCCTTTAACCGGGAAGGGGAAAAGATTAAGCTGGAGGCCAATGGATTGTTGGCCAGGGTTTTGCAGCATGAAATTGATCACCTGGAGGGGAATTTGTTAGTTGACAGGGCAGTGCGGTTTCTAGAAGAGGATAATTGATTTACCTACTTTGAAGTGTTAAAATACTTAAAACAAAGGATATAAAACAGGTGTGAATAGTTATGAAAAGTGAAGTTAATCTAATTTTTATGGGAACTCCTGAATTTGCCCTCCCATCATTAAAGGCCTTACTTGAAGAAAATTATCAATTAAAGGCAGTGGTTACTCAACCTGATCGTCCCCGGGGTCGGGGAGGCAAAATAAAAGTTTCTCCCGTTAAGGGAGAGGCTTTAAAGCACGGCCTTAAAGTATTACAGCCAACCAGCCTTGACTCTAATTTTTCGGCCCGGCTGAAAAGCTTAAAACCCGATATAATAGTAGTAGTTGCTTATGGTAAGATACTTCCCCCGGATATTTTAAAGATTCCTCCTTCAGGTTGTATAAATGTTCATGCTTCCCTGTTACCCCGGTACCGGGGCGCTGCACCTGTGCACCGGGCTATTATGAATGGTGAAGAGATTACAGGAGTAACAACCATGTATATGGAGGAAGGAATGGATACGGGTGATATCATTTTACAAGAGGAAACGAAAATAGACGATAATGATACGGTGGGGACCCTTCATGACCGTTTAGCGGAGAAGGGTTCTAAGCTGCTGGTAAAGACCCTGGAATTGGTAATAGAAGGAAAGGCTCCTTCCCGGTCCCAGGAGGAGGAAAAGGCTTCTTATGCCCCTCCCCTAAAAAGGGAAGAAGAGTTAATTGATTGGGAAAAATCGGCAGCTGAAATTTTTAATAAAATCAGGGGAATGAACCCCTGGCCGGGAGCTTATACTTTTTGGAAAAACAAAAGGTTAAAAATATGGAGTTCTCGAATAGTGGACCAGGAAGGCCTTTATAATCCTGGGGAAATAGTTAAAGTTGATCAGGAAGGAATTTTAGTGGGCACAGGAAAAGGGGCTCTCCTGATTACAGATGTTCAGGTTTCCGGTGGAAGAAGAATGAGAGCAGGAGAATTTATCAGGGGAAAAGACATTGGCGCTGGTGAGGTGCTGGAGGGCCGCTAGTATGAATATAGAAACTAAAAAAAGAACCTTTTTAAGTTTACTCCTGGTCACCCTGGTCATTATATCTTCTTTTGTGTATTACCTGTGGAACCTGACCTTTAATCAGAGAACTTTTTTTAACCAGATTATTTTTGTAATACTGGTAGTTTTTTTTATAGGGATAGCTCTCCTAGCTTTTGCGGGCTTATGTGGAATTTTCCTTACCCTTTTTAATATTCCCCTTTATCCTACCTGGCAAAAAATAGTTAGAATTACGGTAAATTTTCTTTATCCCTTTGTTATTCAGCTGGGTAAGGTGTTTAAAATTACCCAGGATAAAATTCAACGCTCTTTTATAGAGCTAAATAATCACCTGGTAAGAATTCGCAGTATCAAGGTAGAACCTTCTGAACTGCTGTTACTCCTGCCCCACTGCTTACAGTCGGGAAACTGCCCTTACCGTATAACTTCAAAGGTTGAAAACTGTCAAAAATGTGGTAAGTGCACCATAAGTCGTTTTATAGAACTGGCTGACAGGTATGGAATTAAGGTAAAAGTTGTAACAGGAGGAACCCTGGCCCGGGAGATGATTAAAAGTTTAAGGCCCAGGGCTATAATAGCCGTGGCCTGTGAAAGGGATTTAAGCAGTGGCATTTTGGAAGCCAGCCCCCTACCTGTTCTGGGTATATCCAATGAGCGTCCCCATGGCCCCTGTTATAATACCCGGGCAGATACTAAAACGGTTGAGGAAGGTATCAAATTTTTTTTGAGGTGACAATATAAAATGTGGATAATTCTGGCTCTTTTTGTGTGGTTTGTAATAATTTTTCTGTTAATAAGCTTAATAATTTTACCTTTTCATTTTACTTTTTATTCTCTTTTAAATATTATTTCTGCTCCCTTTCAACTGATAAAAATTGCTTTTAATAAAGTTTTAAGGGCAAATCATGCCCTGGAACATGCTACTATAAATGTATTAGAAAGAAAATATGGTTACCAGGGCCTGGCGGGCCTGGCTAACGAAAAAGGTTTTGTTATACAGGGGGCTGTTGATCCCTATCACCTGGAAAAAGCTGCCCTGGAGGGACTGGACCGGCTCCGCAGGGGAGAATACTGGATGGCCATTCATGACCGTTGTGGAACCAGCATTTTAGCGGCTAATTTTATGGCATCAGTTATTTTTTTGATTCTTTTGTGGCAAACGGGAATGTTTACCCTCCTGAATGTTTTAGTAGCCGTGTTTTTGGCCCAGATTATTGGGCCTGTTACCGGTAAATTATTTCAAAAATTTATCACGACCTCCCTAGAGGTACAGAATCTGCAGATTATGGGAGTAAAATATAAACCCAGGGCCGCCCTGGGCATTTTAGGTCTTCCTGTTCCTTTAAAACCCAGGGAGTTTTTTGTTCAGACCAGGAGAGCTTCCCGGGTTATGTTGTCTGGTTAAGGATTAACGGCCCTCAATTTGAAGATTCAACGGAGGTAAAAAATGTATGTCTAAAAATATAAAGGCCAGGGAAGCAGCCCTTAATGTCCTCTGGGAGGTAGATATAAAAGGAGCTTACCTGGATCTGGCCTTAAAGGGACAACTCCAGAAAACCAACCTTGGTGATCGAGATAGAGCCCTGGTAACGGAAATAAGTTATGGAGTGATAAGATACCTGTTAACCCTGGACTGGTATATTGAAAAAACGGCGGGAAGGAAAATTTCTAAAATTGATCCCATCATAAAAAATATTTTAAGGCTTTCCCTGTACCAGATGATCTTTTTAAAGAAAATACCTGCTCCTGCAGCCTGTTACGAAGGAGTAGAACTGGCAAAGAAAACAGGCCATAAGGGAGGGGTTAACTTTGTAAATGGGGTTTTGAGGGGGTTTTTGAGGAAAAGGGAAGGCTTGAAATTTCCCGTTAAAGAAAAAAACCCTTTAAAATACCTTTCTCTCAAATATTCTTTCCCTTCCTGGATGGTGGAAAGGTGGGCTATTCGCTTTGGTTTTACAGAGTGCCAGGATATCCTTAGGAATAACAATAACCGGGCTCCTCTAACGGTAAGGGTAAATACTATAAAAATTCAAAGGAATAAGCTTATAGAAGCCCTGGAAAATGAAGGGGTAGAAGCTGAAGAGGGGATTATTCCCGAATCTTTAATATTAAAAAGAGTAAAGTCTTTATCCAGCCTGGAATCTTATAAGAAAGGTTTATTTCAGGTCCAGAGTCAGAGTTCCATGTTAGTGTCCCGGCTTTTAGACCCCCGTCCGGGAGAAATAATACTGGACAGCTGCAGTGCACCGGGAGGAAAGGCTGCTCATATAGCCCAGCTGATGGATAACAGGGGAAGGGTTGTTTCCAGGGATATTTATCCCCACAAGGTAAAGCTTATTGAAAAAAATGCTTCTCGCTTGGGTATAAATATCCTGGACCCTGAAGTGGGGGATTCACGAAAACTTCCATCTTCTTTTTGTGGTATTTTTGATAGAGTGTTGGTAGATGCTCCCTGTTCTGGCTTAGGAATTATTAGAAGAAAACCTGATTTAAAATGGAAAAGAAATCCTGAAGATATTAAGGAACTTTCCTGTCTTCAGGCAAGCCTCTTGAGGGAGGCTGCTAAGACCCTGAAGCCGGGAGGGACCCTTCTCTATTCCCTTTGCACCAATGAACCCGAAGAAACAGAAGAAGTCTTTCAGGAGTTTTGCCAGGATAATGACAATTTTTATCCTTCAGATCTGTCTGTTTTTTTACCTGAACAATTAGAGATAGAAGGGGGGGAGAAGGGGTATTTAAATCTCTTTCCCCACCGCCATGGCTTAGACGGGTTTTTTATAGCCCGGTGGATAAAAGAAAGGTAGCTACTATTATTTTAAGGAGAAAATAAATTTGGGTAATAAAAAGAATTTGCTGGGGTTAAAGGAAGAAGAACTCATTGATTTTTTTTCTAGCCTGGGGGAGAAAAAGTACCGGGCTCATCAGCTAATGGACTGGATTTATAAAAAAGGTGTCTTTTCTTTTTATGAAATGACAAATTTCCCCTTGGATTTAAGGGAAAAATTAAATAAAATAGCCTATATACAGGAACTTCATCTGGTGGCCCAAAAGACTTCCCGGGAAGATAATGTAACAAAATATTTATTTGAGCTGGAGGACCAGGAAAGAATTGAATCAGTAGTCATGGAATATAGCCACGGCTTTACAGCATGTATTTCTTCCCAGGTTGGATGTAGAATGGGGTGCATTTTTTGTGCTTCTGGAAAGGGTGGATTGGCAAGAAGTTTGAGCTCGGCAGAAATGATGGCCCAGGTTTTGTTTTTACGCAAAGATCTTGAAAGACATGGAAAATTTTTATCGGGAATTGTTCTTATGGGTATGGGAGAACCCCTGGAGAACTTTCAGGCTGTTATTGATTTCCTGTACCTGTTAAGTTCTCCCCAGGCTGTGAATATGAGCTTGAGGCACGTTACCCTTTCAACCTGCGGCATTGTCCCCAGGATTTTGCAACTGGCCCAATTAAAACTGCCCTTAACCTTATCTGTATCTTTAAACGCTCCTGTCAATTCCCTCAGGGAAAAAATCATGCCGGTAAATCGTTCTTATCCTCTGGAGAAGCTTTTGGAAGCCTGTAAAGTTTATGAAAAAGAGACGGGAACCAGAATAACCTTTGATTATATACTCATAGGTAATTTAAACAGCAAGAAGGGTTATGCTCATATCCTGGCGAATTTAATAAAAAATATTAATTGCCATGTTAATCTCATTCCCTTTAATCCTGTAAAGGGCCTGGAATATAAGTCTCCTGACCCGGAAGAAGTGAATAGTTTTAAAGAAATTCTTGAAAGGGCGGGGATACCTGTAACTGTCAGAAGGACCTTAGGAAGGGATATTGACGCGGCTTGCGGCCAACTTAGAAGAAGGAAAAACATTAGTTAAAGGCGGGGCCAAAAATGCTGGTAAAAGGCAAAACTGATGTAGGACAGGAAAGGCAAAAAAACGAAGATTCTTTCATTATCATAGATCATGATAAAGGCATTGGTCTTTTTGCTGTTGCCGATGGCATGGGAGGTCACCGGGGAGGAGAGGTGGCCAGTGGCCTGGCTGTTGAAATGTTAAAGGATCTTTATCATAAACATAAGGATGAATTTTTGGAATCCTTTCCCGGAAGAGGAAAAGATCTCATAACAAAAATTTTTTTCCAGGCAAATGAAAAGATTTGGCAAGAATCATTAATCAAACCAGAACTGGAAGGTATGGGAACTACCCTTACCGCTGCCTTTTTAATTAATGAACACCTGGTGATCGGTCATGTAGGGGACAGCAGGGCCTATAAAATAAGGGCTGAAGGAATATGGCAGCTTACAGAAGATCATACTTATGTTCAAAGATTAATTAAAGAAAAAAAGATTCTCCCCGGGGAAGAAGAAAATCACCCCCAACGAAATTTGCTCACCCGGGCCCTGGGGACTAATAAAACAGTAGAAGTTGATGTTTATTTTTATCCTCTCAAAAAGGGAGATTTTATTTTACTATGCACTGATGGGCTTACCAGGACTATTTCCGATGAAGAAATAAAAAATTTAGTTCTTTTCGCAAATTCTCCCGGAGAGGCTGTAGATGAACTGATAAAAGGGGCAAATAAACGGGGAAGCCCCGACAATGTTACTGCTTTACTGGTAAGTATGACTTAACAGTTGGCTCACGGTTATTGTTAACAAGCTAAGAGGTGAAACCATGATAGGAAAGACCTTTGCCAATCGTTATAAAATTGAAGAAAAAATTGGAGACGGCGGCATGGCTGTTGTTTATAAAGGTCATGATATGCTGTTAAACCGTGCCGTTACCTTAAAAATTCTGCGGTCTCAATTTGTTATGGATGAAAGTTTTGTCCAGCGTTTCCGTAGAGAGGCTCAGGCGGCAGCCAGCTTATCTCACCCCAATGTGGTAAATATATATGATGTAGGGGAAGAAGATGATGTTTATTATATTGTAATGGAGTATATTAAGGGGAAAACCCTTAAAGAACTGATAAAAGATAAAGGTAGGCTTCCTGCCGAGGAAGCAGCAGATATTGCTAGGCAGATTTGTGAGGCATTGGTTCATGCTCATAGTAATAAAATAATTCACCGGGATATTAAACCCCATAATATTTTAATCACATATGAGGGAAGGGCAAAAGTTACTGACTTTGGCATTGCCAGGGCTGTTACTGCTGCTACCATGACCTATGACAATAATATTGTCATGGGATCCGTTCATTATTTTGCCCCCGAGCAGGCCCGGGGTGGCCTGGCAGAAGAAAAGGCGGATCTATATTCCCTGGGAATAGTTCTTTACGAGATGCTCACGGGGGAAGTGCCTTTTTCCGGTGATTCTCCTGTATCCATAGCTTTAAAACATATTCAGGAAAACATCAAGTCTCCTCTGAAAATAAATTCTGAGGTCTCACCTGAACTGGAAACAATTATTTTGAAAGCAACTCAAAAGGATTTAACCCTTCGGTACCAAAGTGCCGGGGATATGTTAAAGGATTTGAAGTCTTTTATTAATAAGGAAAAGGTTAATGTAGGATCTTTTAATAAGCCTACGGTTAACAACATGGATACCCTGGCAGTACCGGTAAGCGAGATAAGAGATAAAGAAAGTTTAAATAATAAGAAAGTTAAAAAAAATAGCCCAAAGGATAATTGGAAATACCGATGGTTGGCAGCAGGTCTGGTGGCATTTTTCTTATTTGTTTTTGTCCTGGCCATGGGGTTTAATCACTTAAGGGCCTTTTTGGTAGTTCCTGAGGTGGAAGTTCCCGATGTTGTTAATCTTTCTATGAGAGAGGCTACTAACTTGCTCAATGAGGCAGGATTGGAGGCTGAAATAGTTGAAGAAATATCCCACGGGGAAATTCCGGTAGGACATGTGGTATCTCAGGATCCGGAAGCAGGCAGGATGGTTAAAGAAAACAGGCAGATTGAATTAATTATAAGTACCGGACCTGCCTATGTTGAAGTTCCTTCTGTGGTTGATTTAAGGGAAATAGAGGCAAAAATAAAACTCCAGGATCTTGAACTAGTGGTGGAAACCATAGAAGAGTTTAGCGATGAGGTTTCCCCGGGAATAGTAATGTCCCAGGATCCGGGAAGGGGATCCCGCCTTTCTCCCGGGGAGGTAGTTATCCTGGTGGTAAGCAAAGGAGCAGAGCCTTTTAGTTTGCGTGATTTTACAGGAAGGTCCCTGGAGGATGTTAAAGAATGGATTGAAATGTCCAAACTAGAACTCAGGGAAGTTAAAGAAGAACACAGCGATACCGTTTCAGAAGGAAGAGTAATAGAACAATTCCCAGAAGCAGGTGAAATGGTTCAAGCCTCGGATCCTGTAGACCTGGTAGTTAGCAAGGGCCCTGAGAAAGAAGAAGAGCAGGCATATAACATTAATATTGACCCTGCCCGCTGGGGTGTGGAAGAAGGAGAAAATATCAGGATAGACATTAATGATAACAGGGGAAGCAGGACATCTTTTGAAGGAGTATACGAGGGAGCAATGGTTGTCGTAGAAGGATGGGGTTCTGGCACTGTTACTATCATGAAAGAAGATGGTCAGGGCTACACCACCCTTGAAGCTGTAAAGTTTCCATAATATGTTAGCGGGAGAAAGGAGAAAGTAAGCTGGAAGGAATTATTGTAAAAGCAATAAGCGGCTTTTATTATGTTAAAACAAACAGCCATATCTATCAGTGTAAAGCCCGGGGACGTTTTAAAAAGGAGAATATAACTCCTTTAGTTGGGGATAAGGCTATTATTTCCTTTATAAATGATGGAGAAGGTGTGATTGAGGAGATTTTGCCCCGGCAAAACAAGCTTAAAAGGCCTCCCATAGTTAATGTTCAGCAAACAGTATTTCTTTTTTCAATTAAGGATCCCCCTGCCAATCTTATGCTTTTAGATCGACTACTGGTTATGGCTGAAAGGAACCACCTGGATTGTGTGATTTGTTTTAATAAAGTTGACCTGGTTAAAAGGGAAGAGGTTGCTCCCCTTGCTGATATCTATAAAAAAATAGGCTACCAGGTCATTTTGACCAGTGCTTTAAAAGGTGAAGGGATTGAAGAAGTAAGGGAATCTTTAAAAGATAAAATTTCGGTGATTGCCGGTCCTTCCGGGTCGGGTAAATCTGCCCTCTTAAACAGGGTGGAGGAAGGACTCAAGCTGAAAGTAGGCCCTATAAGCGCCAAAACCAGAAGGGGCAAACAGACTACCCGGCATATTGAACTCTTGAGCCTTAGTTTCGGCGGCCTGGTAGCTGATTCTCCTGGTTTCAGCCAGGTAGAGATACTTGATTTTAACAAAGAAGAGCTCCCCTTTTATTTTCCCGAAATAGCCCGGGAGGGGGAAAAATGCAAGTTCAAGGGTTGTTTACATGAACATGAACCTTCCTGTGGAGTAAAGGAAGGAGTCCACCGGGGAGATATTGCTGTGTCCCGTTACCGGCACTATTTAACCTTTCTAAGGGAGATTAAGGAAGAAGAAAGGAGATATTAAATGACTAAAATTGCTCCCTCTATTTTGTCAGCAGATTTTGCCTGTTTGCTTGAAGAAGTTAAAAAAATAGAAGATGCCGGTGCTGATTGGGTGCATATTGATGTTATGGATGGACATTTTGTTCCTAATATTACTATAGGGCCCCTGATAGTGAAATCTTTAAAGGGAAGAACAAGACTTCCCCTGGATGTTCACCTGATGATTTCCCATCCAGATAAGTATATAAAAGATTTTGTGGAAGCTGGAGCGGATATACTGACTGTTCATGCCGAGGCAACCCCCCATCTCCACCGCACGTTACAAAGGATAAAAGCCTTTGAAATTAAGGCAGGAGTTTCTTTAAATCCCTCCACCTCCCTTACTGTTTTAGACTATTTATTGGATGAAGTCGATATGGTTTTAATCATGTCCGTTAACCCGGGTTTTGGAGGCCAGGAATTTATAAAAAGCTCCATAGCTAAAATAAAGAAATTGAAGAAAATGATTGGTGATCGGCCTGTGCTCATCCAGGTTGATGGAGGAATTAATTCGGTGACAGCTCCCCTGGTCAGGGAGGCAGGAGCGGATATACTGGTAGCAGGATCTGCCGTTTTTTCCCAGGAGGATACCAGTCAGGCTATAAAGCTTCTTCGCACGGAAAAAAGGATGGTTTAAAAAAGTGATTTGTGCTATAATTAACTTGATTTAAAATAAATACTCCTTCAGGGTACGGTGAGAAAAATGATTTTTATGATAAATGATTTTTTCGATTCCGAACCGGCGGTAATCCTCACAGGTAAGCCCGCGAGCTTTAAGCAGATCTGGTGAAATTCCAGGGCCGACAGTATAGTCTGGATGAAAGAAGGATGTTTATCCCCTGAGGAGTTTTTCAGGGATTTTTTATTTTGGGCAGAAGAGGTGGTAAACAATCTATGGAAACAGATGAAAAATATATGTGGCTTGCTTTAGACCTGGCTCGCCAGGGGCTGGGCAGGACAAGCCCTAATCCTGTGGTGGGTGCGGTAATCGTTAAAAACGGAGAGATACTCGGAACAGGGTATCATCAGGCAGCAGGAACCCCCCACGCCGAGATACATGCCCTTCAAAATGCTGGAGAAAGAGCCGAAGGAGCTACTTTATATGTGACCCTTGAACCCTGCGTTCATCATGGTAAGACTCCTCCCTGTACCGATAGAATAATTGAAGCAGGGATTAAAAAAGTGGTTATTTCTATGGTTGATCCTAATCCCCTGGTCAGCGGTTCAGGAGTAAAGGCTTTGGAAGAAGCAGGAATCAAGGTAAAAATTAGTGTTTTAGAGGATAAAGCACGAATATTAAACGAAGTTTTTATAAAATATATTACCACCGGCCTACCTTTTGTGACTTCAAAATCCGCCATGAGCCTGGATGGGAAAATTGCTACCAGGAGGGGATTTTCCCGCTGGATTACTTCGGAAAAATCCAGAGAATATGCCCACCAGGTAAGAAACCGGGTTGATGGTATAATGGTCGGTATAGGTACAGTCCTTGCTGACGACCCTCGCCTTACAGCCCGGGTAGAAGGGGAAGAGACCAGGGATCCCGTAAGAATTATCGTGGATAGTTATGCCCGCCTTCCCCTGGAGTCAAGGGTGGTAAGAATGTCCGGCCAGAGTTCCAGGACCATCCTGGCTACTACAGATTTAGCTCCCCCCGATAAGGTCAAGGCCCTTTCAGATTTGGGCGTAGAAGTGTTTAAAGGAGAAGTAATTGATAAGGCGGTAGACCTGAGAGGCTTAATGAAGTACCTGGGGGAAGAGGGAATATGCAGTATCCTGGTTGAGGGCGGTTCAACTTTGAATTATTCCCTGGTGAAAGAGGGTTTAATTGATAAAGTTCTCTTTTTTGTAGCTCCCAAAATTATTGGGGGAAACGGTGCACCAACTCCCGTTGGTGGAGAAGGTATAGATTTTCTTGATGATGCCTGGCAGGTCCAGGACCTGAAAGTAAAACAGCTGGGAGATGATGTATTATTAACGGGCTACCTGGGAAAAGGAGCTGATTAGATGTTTACCGGCATTGTGGAAGAAATGGGAACTATCAATAAAGTTGATGTAAAAGGGGTTAATCCTTATTTAGAAATACAGGCTGAAAAGGTCCTTTCAGATATGAAAATAGGGGATAGTGTTTCTGTAAACGGAGCTTGTTTAACAGTAATTTCTTATGACACCGATTCCTTTAAAGCAGAGGTGATGCCGGAAACCCTTCGTAAAACGGGTTTATCTTTACTTAAAAGGGGTGACAGGGTTAACCTGGAAAGGGCTTTGTCTCTTAAAGACAGGTTAGGTGGTCACCTGGTTACGGGGCACATTGATGGGGTAGGAAAAATTTCAAAAAAATATCCTGAAGGAAATGCCCTAATAGTGGAAATTGAGTCTCCCTCTGAAGTATTAAAATACATTATACCTAAAGGTTCTATAGCTGTTGACGGGATAAGTTTGACGGTAGCAGACGTAAAGGAGTCTGGATTTACCCTTTCTTTGATTCCCCATACTGCTGAATATACCACATTAAGCTTAAAGGGAAGTGGAGATTATGTAAATTTAGAAGGTGATTTGATTGGCAAGTATGTGGAAAGATTTGTTTCTGGAGTTAAACAGCAGGGGAACTCTTCAAAGGATATAAGTATGAAGGAACTGCTGGAAAAAGGTTTTATATAGAAGGAGATGAGGGTTACATGACTTTTAGCAGAATTGAAGAAGCTTTAGAAGATTTAAAAGAAGGCAGGATTGTAATTGTAGTTGATGATGAAGATCGAGAGAATGAAGGAGATTTAATCATGGCGGCAGAAAAGGTAACTCCTGAAGCCATCAATTTTATGGCAAAATACGGGAGAGGCTTAATCTGTGTTCCTTTAACAGGGGAAAGAATAGAAGAGCTGGATTTGCCTTTAATGGTAAGTGACAATACAGAAGGACACGGGACTGCCTTTACTGTATCTGTGGATGCTGTCAGTGTTACCACGGGAATATCTGCCCATGAACGGGCTGAAACTGTTAAAGTATTAATTTCTCCAGAAACAGCTCCCCGGGATTTAAATCGCCCCGGCCATATTTTCCCTTTGCAGGCTAAAGATGGAGGAGTGTTGCGCCGAGCAGGGCATACGGAAGCAGCAGTAGATCTGGCTAAAATGGCAGGCATGTATCCGGCAGGTGTAATATGTGAGATAATGAACGAGGATGGGACTATGGCCCGGGTACCCCAACTTATAGAATTTGCCAAAACCCATGGCCTTAAAATTATAACTATTGCTGATTTAATTAATTACAGGATGAAAAAAGAAAAGCTGGTGGTAAGGGCAGGGGAAGCGGAACTACCTACCCTTTATGGGGAATTTAAACTTATTGCCTATGAAAACTCCCTTGATAATGATGCCCATGTGGCTTTAGTTAAAGGAGAAATCCAGGAAGAGGATGAAGTTTTGGTCAGAGTTCACTCCGAGTGTTTAACGGGTGATGTATTAAATTCCCTGAGATGTGACTGCGGCAATCAGCTGGCCCAGGCCATGAAGATTATTAACCAGGAAGGTAAGGGAGTTTTAATATATATGAGGCAGGAAGGCCGGGGAATTGGCCTATCCAATAAGATTAAAGCTTATCAGCTCCAAGATGAAGGTAAGGATACGGTAGAAGCTAATGAAGAGCTTGGTTTTCCCGTAGATTTAAGGGATTATGGTATAGGAGCTCAAATACTGGTGGATTTAGGAGTAAGAAAAATAAAGTTATTAACCAATAATCCCCGGAAAATTAAAGGACTGGAGGGTTATGGGCTAAAAATAGTGGAAAGGGTCCCTTTAGAAGTTAAGCCAGGGATTTATAATTTAAATTATCTAAATACCAAAAAGGAAAAGCTGGGGCACCTGCTGGAAAATTAACTATTTTACTCCTTTATATTTAAAAAGACTTAAATAAAGGTGGGAGGATATATATAAATGAATAAAGTATTTGAAGGTCAATTAAAAGCTGATGGTTTTAAGTTTGGTATTGTAGTAAGCAGGTTTAATGAATTTATTTCCAATAAACTTTTAGAAGGAGCCCTGGATGCTCTACAGCGTCATGGAGCCCCGGGGGAAAGTATTGAAATTGCCTGGGCTCCCGGTTCCTTTGAAATACCCCTGGTAGCCCAGCAAATGGCCAGGCTTAAGAAATACGACGCTGTAATCTGCCTGGGGGCAGTTATTCGGGGAAGCACTCCCCATTTTGAGTATGTGTCCAGTGAAGTAGCCAAGGGCATTGCCAAAGTTAACCTGGATACGGAAGTGCCAGTTATATTTGGAATTATAACCAGTGATACCCTGGAACAGGCCATAGAAAGGGCCGGCACCAAAGCAGGCAACAAAGGATGGGATGCCGCCGTCTCGGCTATTGAAATGGCTGATCTTACTAAAAAGATAAAATAAAGAAAAAATAAAAAACCATTTATTTTTAACGGAGATGAGTAAAATGGCTATCTATTTTTTAGATGCTTTGGGGGATATGTGTCCCATACCTGCCCTTAAAGCAGAAAAAAAGTTAAAAGACTTGAAAGAAGGGGATGTGCTGGTAGTTGAATCTGACCATAGCTGTGCTATGACCAGCATTCCTAATTACCTGAAAAAAAGAAAACATGAAATAACCATTGAAGTAGTTGAAGAAGGTATCTGGCAAATCAAAATTGTTAAATAAAGCAATTACAGAGCAGGATTGATATTATGCCTCAAACAATTGTGAAAACCAAAGAGGGTAAAAAAAGAAAAATAAAACAGCCTTACCTGGCTGTTGCTTTTCTGCTGGTTAATTTAGCCATTTGTTATTTTCTTTTTCTTCTCAAGCCTTATTTGCCAGGAATCTGGATTTTTGGTATGGGCTTTGGGTATGTACTTCAAAGGTCTCGTTTTTGTTTTGCCGCTTCTTTCAGAGATTTGATTGTCCTCAAGAATTCTGCCTTGATGAGGGCAGTTATTATTGCCATGATTATTTCCACTATCGGCTTTTTTCTCCTCCAGGTTTTATACTTTGGTCAGGATAGATTTGCAGGTCAAGTATTTCCCGCAGGGTTCCATACGGCTTTAGGGGCTTTTTTCTTTGGCCTGGGGATGGTTATAGCCGGAGGTTGTGCCTCGGGGGTCCTTATGCGCATGGGAGAGGGATATCTCATGCAGTGGCTGGCTTTTGCAGGAATGGTGATTGGTTCTGTAGTCGGCTCCATGTCCTTTGGCTTTTGGGAAAAAGTATTTATTGATAGTTCCCCGACTATTTATTTGCCGGATCTTTTTGGATGGACGGGAGGCTTTTTAATTCAGATTGCCGTATTGATGTTGCTGTATTTTCTTTTTCGAAAATATATTGACTAATCGAGGGATATAAATGAACTCTCAAAATGGACAGGGCTTTTATAGTAAGTATATCAAAGGGGTTTGGCCTTACTGGCTTGGTGCAGTATTTTTGGGCTTATTAAATGTTTTATTCCTCTATTTTTACCACAGGTTTTGGAGTTTTTCCGCAGCCTTTGCCTACTGGGGTGGATGGTTTTTTCAGGAGCTAGGAGTATCCATTGAAAACTGGCCTTATTTCAACCATTATAAATATATTGGAATTTTCAAAGAGACCTTTTTTGAAAACACGGAAACCCTTCTTGTTTTAGGAATGATAGGGGGAGCACTTTTATCTGCCTTAGCTGCCGGGGAGTTCAGGATAAGGAAGGTTAAGTCAAAAAAACATGTTTACTTTGCCCTGGCGGGGGGTTTCCTTATGGGGTATGGGGCCAGATTGTCCTTTGGCTGCAACATAGGAGCTTACCTGAGTGCCATTGGTTCCATGTCTTTACACGGTTGGATTTTTGGTATATTTACTTTTTTTGGTGCCCTGGTGGGTAGTAAAATACTTATAAAATACTTCCTCTAACCAACACTGTGTATTAACTTATTAACTTATTGTTTTTAACAAAAGCTTCTGCTCCGAGGACAATTGATAAAATCAAGAAAGGTTTTCTGGAGGGAGGTTTTAGGCTTAACACTTGAATATATTACGGTAAAATTATGGGCAAAGGAAATGCCTTCAACTTTGAGGGCTTTTAATGTTTTGTGGCGCAGTTCTTTACGAACGGCCAGGCGGGAAATAATGGATACACCTTTTCCGGCCTCCACAGAAGATTTTATAGCTTCAATGGTATTTAGTTCCATAGTAAGGTTTAAGTCATTAAGCTCTATATTGTTATCCTGTAAAGCTTTTTCAATAGTTTCCCTGGTTCCGGAGCCCTTTTCACTAAGTATTATGGGGAGCTTTTTCAATTCTTCCAGGTCTATGCTACCGTTGTTCTTATGATTTTTAGAATCAGCAATTAACACCAGTTCATCCTCACAAATGTTTTTGGCAATCAGTTTCTCTTTCTTCAAAGAATTTTGATAAAAAGGACCTTCTACCAAGCCTATATCCAGCATCCCGTCTTCAGTTTTTTCGATAATATCCCTGGCATTGCTGATGGTTAGCTTGATAATGCTGTGAGGATATTTTTCCTTAAAAGCGTAAATACTGCACGGCAGGGCATAACCTCCAATGGTAGAGCTTGCTCCCACCATCATTTCTTCTGACCCTAATTCTTTAATAGAGTTTATTTCCTGGAGCAATCCTTCACTTAAAGACATAATTCTTTCCCCATAGGAGTAGGCCAGGTTCCCGGCAGGGGTAGTTCTGACTCCCCGGTTGGTGCGTTCCAGGAGCTTTGTCTGAAAGTAGTTTTCCAGGTCCTGTATTTGCACGCTGAGGGCAGGCTGGGTTAAGTGAAGGTGCTTGGCAGCTTTAGATATACTTCCTGCTTTAACAACGGTACAAAAAGCAATAATTTGGTTGAGATTCATATTTAATCCTCCTCCCAAGGGGTTAAAGGTTGTTAATATGTTAACAAGAATGAGTTTAGTTTATTATAACATAATTTTTGAATATTAATATATATTATATCAAATTTTATTATATCATGGAGATAGGCAATTATATACTGCCATTGCTTTGCTGAAGCCTTTATTTAAGGAAAACTTAACAACTTCCCTTTGTTTAAAATAGATCCAGACATAAATTAAATTTATGACCATAAAATATCTAAATACTTAAACCCCCTTTTCTTTGGTATAATCTAAAACAAAGATAATATATCGATTAAATAAATGGCTTTATGATTTTGTGATTGATCAAACCAATGACAAGCCATTTATTAATTGAAATGTGTTTAGTGGTATCAAAGAGGGGGTGGTGAATGCCGGCAGGACATGAGATAACTTTCACAAAAGAAGTTTTGCGGGCAGGAAATGTAGAAGGATTTACAGCAGTTAAAATTCGGAGGTGAAAGAGTAAATGAGTGAAGAAAAGAAAAGATTATTAACCAGGCAGCAGTTTTTAAAGGGAGCAGGAGCTTCCTTAGCCGGTGTTACCCTTTTAGGGGGACTGACCATGCTGGGTGGATGTGAAGAGGAAGTCGCTACTCCTACTAACAATAATAACGATGTAGGAGCACCTTCATTTCCATTTAATTATGTGAAATTAGATCCTGATAAAGCGGAAGAAATAGCCTATAACTCTTATAAAGATGGTAACGGTTGAGGCACTGCAGTTGCCGATGGGATCATCGGCCAGTTGAAAGAAGAAGTAGGTTATCCCTTTGATCAGCTTCCCACGGAAATGTTTTGGACAGCCCGGGGCGGAGGAGCGGGATGGTCTTCCATTTGTGGAACCTTACCCCCGGCTATGGCTGCCATAGGCCTGGTAGTGGATACAGATACCGCCATGCAGCTGGTGGACGAGCTTTTTGCCTGGTTTATTGCTCATCCCTTCCCCGAGTATCAGCCCCATGGGGAGGATTATGCCAAAGTTGCTGGTGATTCAACCTTATGTCATGTACAGGTTTCAAAGTGGCTTGCCGAAACAGGATATAGACAGGATGGCCCTGAGCGGAGTGACCGCTGCGGGGGTGCCAGTGCTGATGTGGCTAAGTTTACGGTAGAAATGCTCAATGCCTATGCAGATAATGCCTTTGAAGCAGCCCACAGTCCCGCGGCTGTGGTTGGTGAGTGTATGGCATGTCACGGTGGAGAAGGGTTTGCAGATACCCGGGGTAAAGAAACCTGCACCGAATGTCACGGCAACTTACCCGATCCACATCCCGACGGATATTAATTTAAAAATAGAAATGATGGAAAAAACCCGGCCCCAGGTCGGGTTTTTCTTTTGCACGTAAATTTGTTTTTTGAATATAATGAATTGAGATATTTCCAGTAACCGGGGGTGGTTATGTTGAGGTGGAAACGCATAACTAAAGGGGTCACCAGAAAAATACTTGGGCTTTTCCTGGCTGCGTCAGGAATAAGTCTGGTGGTTAAGATCCTTCCGGGTTATATCTGGTTTATGGTAATAGGAGTATTGCTGATCTGGCTGGGGTGGAATTTATATCAGACGGATATCTGTTAAGGCTAAATAATAAATAAAAGGAAAAGGGAAGGAGGGTATATTTGGTGAAGTTTTATACTTTCAAACTACCAAAATTATTGGGCAATGTGGTGAAAAGTATATTAGGTGTTTTTTGCAAATAAAAAAAGCGCGGTGCGCTTTTTTTATTACTATATAGCACGCTGGACCTTATGTCCCTTAAGGCAGCGAGTGCATACATACACTTTCTTAGGTGAACCCTTTACCATAACCTTTACCTTTTGAATGTTGGGAACCCAGGTTCTTTTTGTTTTTATGTTGGAATGACTAACCTTATGTCCTGTTTGAACTCCTTTTCCGCAAACGACACATTTCCTGGCCATTGACAGGCACCCCCTTCCTTTACCATTGACAAAGTAATTCTAACATATGGAGCTCATTCATGCAACTAAAATCAGTAAAGGAGCAGGATTTTTTTAATAATATATTGAATAACAATTAATACTATTACAGTAAAATAGCCCTAATAGCAGGAATGGCTGCAGTGGAGTGTTATGGAATTGTGGGTATGGCCTCCTGGAAAATAAGTGATGGTATATCAGAACTTTTAAAAATGGAAAACTTAAGTAAGGGAGTAGAAGTTGATATTGCAGGAGACAACCTGGTAATTAATCTTTATATAGTGGTTGGGTATGGAACAAGGATAAACCAGGTGGCTCAGAATGTTATGGAAAAAGTTAAGTATGCAGTAGAAAGTAAAACAGGACTGAGAATAGAGCAGGTTAATATAAATGTTCAAGGGGTTAAAGTAGTATAGGAGGGTTTCTATGGGGCGGGATATATTGAAGGGCGACATGCTAAAGGAGATGTTTTATGGAGGGACTTTTCTTTTAAGGGAGCAAAAGGAAATAATTAATGCCCTTAATGTTTTCCCTGTTCCTGATGGTGATACAGGAACTAACATGTTTTTAACCCTTAGTTATGCGGTGGAGCAGTTAAAGGATTTAGATGGAGATAGGATTGATGAAGTAGCCAGTTGTGTGGCAAACAGCTCCCTGGTGGGAGCCAGGGGAAATTCAGGAGTAATACTGTCCCAGCTTTTCAGGGGCTTTTCCCAGGGACTGGCGGGGAAAAAAGAAGTTGACGTGGAGAGCTTTGCTTCTGCCTTACAGGAAGGCGTCAGGACAGCTTACAAGGCAGTAATGAAGCCTGTGGAAGGAACAATGCTGACTGTGGCCCGGGAAGGGGCTGAAAAGGTGACACAGGAAGGGGAAAGGGATTTTATTTATTTTTTAGAAAATTTAAATGAACAGGCAATAAAGGCCCTGGAAAAAACTCCCGAGTTACTTCCTGTCTTAAAGGAATCGGGAGTGGTTGATGCAGGAGGAAAGGGGTTGTGTGTCATTTATGAAGGCTTTGTAAGGGCCTTAAAAGGGGATAAATTTGAATTAGCAGAGGTAGCTGAAAAAAAAGAGGGTGAAGGGGAAAAGGGAAAAAAGATAGCAGTAAAAGGAAATAAAGGGCCTGACTCTTCTTCTTTCCAGAAGTTAAGCTATAAGTACTGTACCGAGTTTATTCTTAAAGGTAAAAACCTGGACTCAGAAGAATTAAAAAGGAAGTTAAATAATACAGGAGATTCTCTTCTGGTGGTTGGTAATGGCAGTATGCTTAAAGTTCATATTCACAGTAATAATCCCGGGAAAGTGCTGGAAATCTGCCTGGCCCAGGGAGATTTAAGCCAGGTTAAAATTGATAATATGGAGGAGCAGCAGGAAACTGCTGGTTTAAGTCAAGGAGAAGAAGAAGAAGATAGTTTTATTAAGGAGAATATTTCAAGTAGTTCAAATGGAAAAGATAAGCTTCAAGAAATACAGGTAATTGCTGTCTCACCTGGCGAGGGTATTACCGAGGTTTTTTACAGTTTAGGGGTATCTCAAGTTATAGAAGGTGGACAAACCATGAATCCCTGCACCGATGACTTTTTAAAAGCCCTGGAAAAAATAAAAGCTCCAAAGGTGATTTTACTTCCCAATAACAAAAATATTATATTGGCCGCAGAGCAAACCAGGCATTTAAGCTACCAGGAGGTAGAAGTGGTTCCAAGTAAAACAGTTCCCCAGGGCATAAGTGCCCTGATGAGATTTAATCCCCTGGAAAAAGACTTAAAAGAAATGGCCCGGGAAATGGAAGAGAGCTTAAGCCAGGTAAAAACCGGGCAGATTACTTTTGCTGTCAGGGATTCAACCTATAATGAACTTTCTATTAAAAATGGTTCTGTGATTGGATTAAGGGAAAATGCCCTGGAAGTGGTGGAAGAAACTTCTTCCCAGGCGGTTTTTTCTTTGGTAGATAGCATGATTGAAGAGGGAGATGAAGTTATCACTTTATATTTTGGTGAGGATGTTTCTGAAGAAGAAGCCCAACGGGTAGCCCGGGACCTGGAAAATTTTTATGAAAATGTTGAAGTAGAGTGCTGCAGGGGTGGACAGCCCCTTTATTACTATTTTATTTCCATAGAATAATAAATAAGATGGGAGGAGTTTAAATTTGAGAATTGTGAGTGACAGCACAGCTGATTTACCTATATCCATTATAGATGAATATAATGTGGAGATTGTTCCCCTCAGGGTCCATTTTGGCGAGGAGGTTTTTTTAGATTGGGTTGAAATGAAACCGGAAAAATTTTACGACAAGCTGACCAGCACTGATATTTTGCCCAGGACCTCCCAGCCTTCTCCAGCAGATTTTGTAAAGAAGTATAAAGAAATTGGTGAAGGAGAAACTATAATATCAATACACATTTCTTCCAACTTAAGCGGTACTTATCAGTCTGCTATGATGGCCAGGGACATGCTTCCGGAGATGGATATTCATGTTTTTGATACAAAACTTGCTTCTATGGCTCATGGTGCCGTAGTCATGGAGGCAGCCCGGGCGGCCAGGGAAGGTAAATCCAGGGAAGAAGTCCTGCACCTGGTAAAGGAAATGATAGATAAAGTAAAGGTTTATTTTATGGTTAATACCTTTGAGTATTTACAAAAAAATGGACGTATTGGAAGAGCTCAGGCCATGCTGGGCAGTTTGTTAAAAGTTAAACCAATTTTGACCCTGGAGGATGGAATAGTTACTCCCAAAGAAAAGGCCAGGGGCAGGTCTAAAGCCTTAGACCGTCTTGTGAAAATATGCCTGGACGAATTTGGCTCGAAAAATTCTGTTAAAATAGCCCTCATTCATGGTAATGTTCTGGAGGAAGTTCTTAAACTAAAAGAAATGGTTGAAGGAGTATTTAAGTTTGAAGAAGCTGTTATTTCAGATTTAGGTGCCGTTATAGGTTCTCATACAGGACCAGGCGTGGTTGGTATTGTCATGTACCCCCATAATGACTATTTAATAAGTTAAAATTTAAAAAAATTTGCCATAACTCACCTTCTTTTGATGCTTAAACCCTGGAAGGCTATATACCAGGTATAGATAGCAATCAATACTGTAATAAATATTGTGGAAAACAATACTAGTATATAAAGCTGATATTTAGATAAACTATAATTACAAGCTTAAACAAGGAGGTGAATATTTGATGGCTACTCAAAATAGATCAGGTGGTAGAAATAGAATTTTGGTTCCCGGTGCCGAGCAGGCTATGGAAAAGTTTAAGTATGAAGTGGCTAATGAGCTGGGAATAGATTATAATGGGGACTTAGGGAATCTTACTTCTCGTCAGAACGGTTATGTCGGCGGGATTATGGTAAAAAAGATGATTGCTGATTACCAGAGCAAGTCTTCTGGTCAGCCTTATTCTCAACAGCAAATAATTGAAAATCAACAGCAGGTTTAAATATTGTGCTGGAGGGGGCGAAGAATTCGCCCCCTTTATTTTTTAATTAAAAAAATTAAAAACCGGGCGATAGGACGCCCGGTTTGGGAGAGGAGAAACCGGAGGAAGAGCTTATGGGGAAATTATTTGGCTCTTTGATAGTTATTTTGTCAATATAAATAAAAAATATACACCGAAAAAGTGGTAATAATATCCAGGGCTATTAATTGATTATGTTTATTAAAATTGTTAGAATGGTTTTTACAGGAGGTAAAGGGATGAGGGTAATAACAGGAAGAGCAAGGGGGAGAAAGCTTAAAACCTGCTTTCATAAAGAAGTAAGACCTACTTCTCAAAGGACTAAAGAAGGTATTTTTAATAAAATTGGTCCTTATCTGGAAGGGAAAGTATTTCTTGATCTTTTTGCAGGAAGTGGGAGCATAGGGATAGAAGCTATCAGCAGGGGAGCTGAATTGTGTGTTTTTATTGAAAAAAATTCGGAGTGTGTTAAAATAATTTATGAAAACTTAAATATCACAGGGTTAAGGGATTTTGCTCGGGTATACAGGATGGATGTAAGAAAAGGTTTAAAAAAAATACGTAAAGAAAAAATCTGGTTTGATTATATTTTCATGGATCCTCCTTATTTCAAAGACTTTTATATGCCTGTAATTGAGGAAATTGAAAAAAATTCTATATTGAAAGAAACAGGCACTCTTATAGTGGAGCACTATAAGGATATAGAACTGCCCGGAAAAATCAACATGTTATTTAAGGGAGAGGTAAAAAAATACGGAGATTCTTGGATCACTTATTTTTATAAATCCCTAGAGGAGGTGCAGTTTTGAAAAGAACGGCTATATATCCAGGAAGCTTTGACCCTGTAACAAATGGTCACTTAGATATTATAGAAAGAGGGAGCAGGACCTTTGACCGGTTAATAGTAGCTGTACTGGAAAACCCCCGGAAAAATGCTCTTTTTACTGCCAAAGAAAGGCTTAAAATGCTAAACATAGTTTTAGAAAGGTTTTCCAATGTAGAAGTTGATTATTACCAGGGTCTACTGGTAAATTATGCAGATAAAAAAAATGCCCAGGTGATCATTAAAGGGTTAAGGGCTATTTCAGATTTTGAATATGAATTTCAAATGGCCATGATAAATTATAAGCTAAATCCTTCTATTGAAACCATGTTTATGATGACCAGCAGCAAGTATTCCTACTTAAGTTCCAGTATTGTAAAAGAAATTGCCAGTTACGGGGGTTGTATAAAGGAGCTGGTTCCTGAAGAACTTTATGAAATGATTCTGGCCAAGTTTAATGGTTTTGATAAGGACTTAAAGTGCAGTCCATAGTTAACGATAGGGGGATTGTTTTTTTAATCTTAAAAAAATTATCATGGCATTTGAAAAAAGATATAAAATTATGGATATAGTAAGTAATAAAAGGATTAAAAGAAGGGTTTTGCAGCCTATAAATATAATACGCTCAAACCAAAAGTTAAAAGTGCTCTGAGGTTCAGTATAAAGGAATACGGGAATGCTTAAATTGGAAAGCAGTGCTTCTGCAGGTTTGAAAATTATAAAAGTATAAAGGGCAGCCAGTATGCCATGAATAAATCTGGCGCAGGAAAAAGGCAGCAGGCTTAGGTCGGTTTTGCTAATTATACTGGCAACCTGGGCATGAACGGAAAGGCCGCTCCAGGCTATAATGGCTCCAGCAGCCATTATTTTTTGCATTAAAGGAACTGTTTCCCCTGCAGTACCAGCCTCCTGACATCCCAGGGTAACCTCAAAAAAGCCGTTAATAAGGGCAGGGGCAATATCAGGATGTATCCCTAACCCTCCCAGGAGTTTCAGGATTATCAATGACAGTAACTTTAAAATACCTACTGCTTCCATAATTCTTATAATTACCGAGAACAAAATTATAAAGCCACCGATTAAAAGAAGGGTGTTTATGGACTTGATAATAGCATCACCCATTAGCTGCCCCAGGGGCCTACCGTCCTTTATTCTGGCCTGGTACAGTTTGTTTAAGGCCCTATAGAAAATGTTTTTGTTGTGTTTTTCTGACTTGGTGATTTCTTGCGGACCGTAAAAACGCATAATAAATCCTACCGAAAGGCTGGAGAGATAATGGGCCAGGGCTATAATGATTCCCAGGCTAGCCTCCCCAAAGATTCCCACGGCCACAGCTCCAAACATAAAAAGGGGATCTGCCGTGTTGGTAAAGCTCATCAATCTTTCCCCTTCGGTTTTAGTGCAGAGGTTTTGCTCCCTCAGGCGAGAGGTCAGTATGGAACCGATAGGAAAACCACTGGCCAGACCCATAGCCATAACAAAGGAACCTTCGCCGGGCACTCTAAAAAGGGGACGCATGAGGGGCTCCAGCATAACTCCCATAAAGTGTACTGCTCCCAATCCCATCAAAACTTCAGCTAATATAAAAAAGGGAAGTAATGCCGGAAAAACTATGTTCCACCAGATGTTTAAACCGTTCACAGCAGCTTCGAAGGCATGTTGGGGAAAGATAACCAGGGAGAGAGTAATAAAAAATGCCCCGGCAGCTCCTATATATGCTTTTGTAGGAGAAATATGTTTTGAATATCTCAAATTAAACTCCTCCAAATAATGTATATAATAATCAAGGATAGTATAAATATATTTAAGGAAAGATCCATTATGCTAGATATTTAGATGTCTCCATTAAAGCAAGGAATTTTTAAAAGTATTGAAAGGGCGAGATAGAATTGCTAAAAACTAGAAACCTGGTAATATTGATAATTTTTTTATTAATTTTAAGTTTTTTTCTTCAAGGAAATTATTTTATAATCAATCCGGGCACCGTAGAAGACTTAAAAGATGTGGTCCAGGTGGAGAATAATGGAGGCTATATAGATGAGGGAGCATTTTTTTTAGTTACTGTAGCCCAGCAGCCGGCAAATATATTTTTATTTTTGAATTCCTTTTTTGATCCTTCTATGGATTTAATTCCCAGGTGGCGTGTTTTCCCTCCGGATATGGATCCGGAAGAATATACTGAAATTATGCGACAATGGATGATAGACAGTCAGTATCAGTCTAAAGTAATTGCCCTGGAAAGAGCAGGATTCCAAATCCCCATAAAAAGTGAAGGAATAATGGTTGTAGATCTTATGGAGAATAGCCCGGCCTTAAATACTTTGGAGCCGGAAGATATAATTATTAAGGTAGGAGGAGAGGAGGTTTTTTTGGCTGAGGAACTGGTGCAAAGAATCCAGGAAAAGCCTGTAGGTTCTGAAGTAAGCTTAACTTTTAAAAGGGACGGGAAATATCTTACAGAGAGTTTTATTACTGTACCCCATGGGGAAGATGAAGAAAGGTCAGTTTTGGGAATATACGTCCGCACCCTGGATTGGGAGCCGGATTTACCTATTGACATAATAATTGACACAGGCGAGATTGCTGGGCCTTCTGCAGGCTTTATGTTTGTTTTAGAAATAATGAACCAGCTTATGGAAGAAGATTTGGCAGGGGGGAAAAAGATTTCTGGAACTGGCACTATTAACATGAAAGAGGAGATTGGCCCCATCGGAGGAGTTAAACAAAAAATTAAAGCAGCAGAAAAAGTAGGGGTGGATATATTTTTTGTTCCCCAGGATAATATGGAGGAGGCGCAAAGGTCGGCGAGAAATGTAAAGCTGGTTGAAGTTAGTGTTTTAGATGATGTTCTCCAATACCTGAATTATCAGATAGATATTAATACTACCAGACATATTGAAGGGATCTTCAGTGTCATTGAGCCAGAGGAAGTTTCATTTTCCCATTCTTGACAAAAAACTAACTAATCCTTATAATATCAATAGTTTAATGTAGAGGTGAGAAGGTTGAAAATTTACCTTAAAGATTTGGACAAAAATAAGGGGAATTTTGTAAACTATCACTTTTTAGTGAGCCCTGAAATGTTGAGTATCGGCGAAGAAGCATTCGTAATAAAAGAACTGATTACCTTGTATGTAGCAGCTTCCTATACGGGAAAGGAATTGATAATAAAGGGAAATTTTAAAACTAAAATAGGAATTCACTGCAGCAGGTGCTTAGATTTTTTTAACTTAATACTGGAAGGAGATTTTCACGAAAAGTTTCAACAGCCTTCCTTTATGGAACTGGAATATGATGAAAACGTGGTAATTGATGGGAGCAATATAGTTGAAGGCATAATACCCAGGGAATTTATGGAAGGAGAAGCTTTTCACCTTAATAAGATTTTAAGGGATAATATTTTATTAGCTTTACCTTTGAAACCTTTATGTTCAGAGAAATGTAAGGGTTTATGTGCCAGCTGTGGAGAAAACCTCAACTATGTTGATTGTGTATGTGAAATAGAAAGCATTGATCCCAGGTTGGAAGATTTAAAGAATTATTTCAAGGAATAAAGTTGACAAGGATTTTAAGGAGGTGTAGAAATGGCAGTACCAAAAAAACGAGTTTCAAAATCTCGCGGAAGACGCAGACGAGCTCACTGGAAGTTGTCTTTACCGGGCATAGTAGAGTGTCCCCAGTGTCATGAAACAAAACTTTCCCACAGGATATGTTCCAACTGCGGATACTACAAAGGAAAGGAAGTTATCAAAAAAACTTAATGATTTAATCATATAATTATTTATTTCAGCCTCCCGGGAGGCTTATTTTTTTGGTACTTCTTTTAGGTTTTGCCATGCTTGTCTTTTAAAAAAAAATGATATATACTTGGTAATAATGGTTTAATGGCTTTAATTTGGTATATAATAGGGTTTAATTTACATATATTTATTTTGGGTATAGTAGGCAGGAGGAGTTTTAATGATCAAAATAGCAGTAGATGCTATGGGTGGAGATCAAGCTCCCGGAGAAATTGTCAAGGGTTCCGTTGATGCTGTAAGAGAGCTTCATGGTCTGGAAGTGATACTGGTTGGTAGAGAAAGGGAAGTTTCTGCAGAGCTGGAAAAACTAAAAGATTACCCCCGGGAAAGGGTTAAAGTCAAAGATGCGAAAGAAGTCATCGGGGATGATGAGCAGCCGGGTCTTTCCGTGAGAAAAAAGAAGGAATCCTCTCTTATTGTTGCCATGAGATTAGTTAAGGAAGGCCAGGTGAATGCTGTGGTAACGGCAGGTAATACAGGTGCCTTTGTGGCTGCCGGATTATTTGTCCTTGGCCGAATAAAAGGAATCAGCCGCCCTGCTTTGGCCCCGGTAATCCCTACCTTTAAGGGAGATTCTTTTATGCTCCTGGACGTGGGAGCCTATGTGGATGCCCGCCCGGAAAACCTTTTACATTATGCGGTTATGGGAAATATTTATGCAACAAAGTTAATGGGCAAAAGTTCTCCCCGGGTTGGCCTTTTAAATATTGGCACAGAACCGGGTAAAGGTAATGAAGTAACCAAGGAAGCATATCCCCTTTTAGAAAGGGCTGATATGAATTTCAAAGGAAATGTTGAAGCCAGGGATTTAATGAATGGAGTGGCAGATGTTATAATCTGTGATGGTTTTATTGGGAACATAATACTAAAAGTTATAGAAGGATTTGCAACAGGACTCTTTGGTGCTGTAAAAAGGGAAATATCAAAAAGGCTTATCAGTAAAGCAGGGGCTTTTTTACTCCTACCTTCTCTAAAAAATTTAAAAAAAGAATTAGATTACACGGAGCATGGAGGTGCTCCTTTATTGGGAGTTAATGGTATATGTATTAAGAGTCATGGTTCCTCTAACGCAAAAACCTTTAAAAATGCTCTTGTTAATCAAGCCTATCCCTTGTCTGTGGAAAAGGTTAATGAAAGAATCAGAGAAGATGTAAAGAAGCTGTCTCTAACATAATTGGGGTGGTAAAGATGGAATCAAAGACTTCCGCAGGAATAATTGGCACGGGCTCTTATTTGCCTGAAAAGGTTTTATCTAATCTAAAGCTGGAAAAAATGGTAGACACCAGTGATGATTGGATTAGATCAAGGACGGGTATAGTTGAAAGGCGTATAGCAGACAGGCAGACGGCAGCCTCTGATCTATCGATTAAGGCTGCAGAGCGGGCCTTAGAAAAGGCTAATATAGGAGCAGAAGAGCTGGACTTAATTATAGTTGCTACCATTACTCCCGATTATTTTTTTCCGGCAACTGCCTGTATAGTTCAGGATAAACTTGGAGCAAAAAAAGCTGCAGCCTTTGATTTACTTGCTGCCTGCTCGGGCTTTGTATACGGTATTTCCGTAGCAGAACAGTTTATCAAATCTAACGCCTATAAATACATACTGGTAATAGGTGTGGAAGTTTTGTCTAAAATAGTTGACTGGTCCGATAGGAATACCTGTATCCTCTTTGGAGATGGAGCGGGTGCGGCTGTGGTGGCCCCAGTTGAAGAGGGTAAAGGGGTTTTATTTACCCGGCTGGGAGCAGACGGCTCCGGGGGGGATTTACTTATGCTTCCCGGGGGAGGTTCCAGGATACCCTGCACCAGCAGTTCTGTAGAAAATGGACTTCATTATTTAAGAATGTCAGGCAGTGATATTTTTAAATTTGCAGTAAAAATAATGGGAGAGTTTACGGTAGAAACCTTGAAGGATTGTGGTTTTGAGGTGGAGGATATTGACTTATTAATTCCTCACCAGGCAAATTTGAGAATTATTAACTCTGCTGCCAAGAGACTGGACTTGCCTGTAGAAAAGATATGGACAAATATTCACAGGTTTGGAAACATGTCTGCCGCATCCATCCCCGTAGCCCTGGATGAAGCTGTCTCTCAAAAAAGAATTGTTCCGGGTAGTTTACTGGTCCTTGTCGGGTTTGGAGCTGGATTAACCTGGGGGATTAATGTTATTCGCTGGTAATTACATAAATAGAGGAGGTAGGTATGGTTAATAATCATGATAGGCTCTGCAACTTGTTGAATATAAAATATCCTATCCTTCAGGGTGGTATGGCCTGGGTTGCAACGGGGGAACTGGCGGCGGCTGTTTCAGAGGCAGGCGGCCTGGGAATAATAGGTGCGGGCCATGCTCCTCCAGAGGCAGTTGAAGAGGATATTAAAAAAGTAAAAAAGCTTACTTCAAACCCCTTCGGGGTAAATGTTATGCTCCTTTCTCCTTATGCTGAAGAGATAATTGAACTGGTTTTAAAAGAAAAAGTGCCTGTGGTTACTACCGGAGCGGGAAATCCAGGCAAATATATGGAAGACTTTAAAAAGGCAGGTACCAGGGTATTCCCGGTGGTTGCTTCTGTTGCCCTGGCTAAAAGGTTGGAAAGGCAGGGGGTAGATGGAATTATTGCGGAAGGAATGGAGGGTGGCGGGCATATTGGTGATATTGCCACCATGGTTTTGATTCCCCAGGTAGTTGATACAGTAAATATTCCTGTTATTGCTGCCGGAGGAATTGTTGATGGTAGAGGATTGGTGGCAGCATTAGCTTTAGGGGCCTCGGGAGTTCAAATGGCAACAAGGTTTATATGCGCTGAAGAATGCCAGGCTCACCCAAACTATAAAGAAGCTGTTATTAAGGCTAAAGACAGGGATACGGTAATTTGCGGCAGATCTACAGGACATCCCGTCAGGGTAATTAAAAACAAGCTTACCCGTAAGCTAGAAAAACTTGAGGAGGAAGGAGCCTCCAGGGAAGAATTGGAGGAACTGGGTATAGGTAAACTAAAATCGGCTGTGATAGAAGGTGATGTGACCACAGGTTCCTTGATGGCCGGTCAGTGCGCTGCCCTGGTAAATACTATCCAGCCTGCTGGGGAGATAATAAGAGAGGTTGTGACGGAAGCCAGCAAAATAATGGAAAATATGTCAGAGATAAGTAGATCATTCAATAAGGAGAATCTATAATGAAAAAAGTTGCTTTCCTTTTTCCCGGCCAGGGTGCTCAATATCCAGGAATGGGCAAAGATTTTTTTGAAGAATTTGAAGCCGCCCGGGAGGTTTTCCTGGCCGCCGATGAAGTCCTGGGCTTTGATTTAACTTCCCTTGTTTTTAACGGTACCAAGGAGGACCTTAAAAAAACAGAAGTCACCCAGCCGGCGGTTATGACCACCAGCATGGCTGTATTCATGGTTTTAAAAGAACATTATCAATTGGTGCCTCAAGGGTCGGCAGGCTTAAGCCTGGGAGAATATTCTGCTTTGACTGCTTCTGGAGTTTTTAATCTTGAAGATTCTCTCCGCCTGGTCCAAAAAAGGGCCCGGTTAATGCAAGAAGGTGTTCCCGAAGGGAAAGGTAGCATGGCTGCTGTTTTAGGGCTACCCAGGGATAAAGTGGAAGAAGCCTGTCAGGAGGCTGAGAAACTGGGAATAGTTAGTCCTGCAAATTTTAACTGCCCCGGACAAATAGTCCTGGCTGGAGAAAAAGATGCAGTGGAAAAAGCGGCACAATTAGCCAGGGACAAAGGAGCTAAAAGGACAGCCCTCCTTCCCATGAGTGTCCCCTCCCATTGCGCCCTGTTAAAGCCTGCCGGAGATAAACTGGCGGAGGTTTTATCTAAATATACCCCAGGGGATTTAACCTTTCCTGTAGTTTCTAATGTAAAGGCTGAATATTACAAAACAGGGGAAGAGGTTAAAGAACTATTGCCTTCTCAATTAAGTAATCCCGTTTTATGGGAGGAATCCATTAAACTTTTAATTAAAGATGGCTTTAATATTTTTGTAGAAGTTGGTCCGGGAAATACCTTAACAGGTTTTATGAAAAAAATTGACCGGGGTGTTTTATGTTATCCAGTAGGAGATATACCTGCCCTGGAAAAGTTACTAAAGGAGTTGGAGGGTTAAGGATATGAAGAATAAAGCAGCCCTGGTAACAGGGGCTTCCAGGGGAATTGGCAAAGCTACGGCCCTGGCTTTGGCCAGGGAAGGCTGTAAGGTTGCTGTTAATTATATTAAAAATGAGTCAGAAGCCCAAAGGGTTGTGGAGGAGATTAAAGGGATGGGGGGAGAAGCTCTAGCTATTAAAGGAGATGTAGCAAGCTTTACTGAATCCGAGGAAATGATAAATTTTTGTCTTGATAAATTTAACAGGATTGATATACTGATTAATAATGCAGGGGTCACCAGGGATTCCCTGTTAATGCGTATGAAAGAAGAGGATTGGGATAAAGTAATTAATGCTAACCTTAAAGGGGTTTACAACTGCACCAGGGCTGTTTTAAGGCCTATGATGAAGCAAAAAGAAGGAAGAATTATTAATATTGCTTCTGTGGTTGGTATTTCAGGGAATGCCGGCCAGGCTAATTACGCCGCTGCAAAAGCCGGGATCATAGGATTTACAAAATCTGTAGCCCGGGAGGTTGCTTCCAGGGGTATACTGGTTAATTCTATAGCTCCAGGGTTTATTCAGACGGAGATGACAGAAGCTCTTTCTCCTGAAGTCCGGGAAAAAATAATGGAAGGCATACCCCTCAACAGGTTTGGCAGTCCTGAGGATGTTGCTGACACGGCTGTATTTTTAGCCTTCAAGGCTGATTACATGACGGGTCAGGTTCTGGTAGTAGATGGAGGCATGGTAATGCCTTAATAATGATACAAACTTGATAAAGGTATAATTAGAGGAGGTATAAAAATGGAGGTATATGAAAAGGTAAAAGAAATGATTGTAGAACAGCTGGGGGTTGATGAAGAAGAAGTAAGCCCCAGCAAGTCTTTCAGGGATCTAAATGCAGATTCTTTGGATGTGGTGGAATTAGTAATGGCTATAGAAGAAGAGTTTGATCTGGAAATTTCTGATGAAGAAGTGGAAAACATCAGGACTGTAGAAGAAGTTGTTAACTATATTCAAGAAAATACTAAATAGTATTACATACTTCAAACCAGTTTTTTGTCCTGAGGGGTGGGGAGGTGACATGTATGAATAATAGAGTTGTAGTAACAGGTATGGGAATTATAACACCTGTAGGCACAGGTAAGGAATCCTTTTGGAATGCTATCAAACAGGGAGAGTCAGGTGTTGGGCAGATAGACTATTTTGACCCCTCAGAATTTACTACTCAAATTGCTGCCCAGGTTAAGGGTTTTAATGGGGAGGATTACCTGGACCGTAAGGAATTAAGAAGAATGGACAGGTTTGTCCAGTTTGGAGTATCCTCGGCAAAAATAGCTATTGAAGACTCGGGTCTGGACCTGGAAAAGGTTGATTTAAACAGGATGGGGGTTTCTGTTGGTTCCGGTATAGGGGGAATTGGAACCATGGAGGAAAATTACAGCATTCTTATGAAAAAGGGCCCTCGTCGAGTAACACCTTTTTTAGTTCCCATGATGATAGCTAATATGGCGGCGGGGTGCATTTCTATTGAGTTTGGGGCCAGGGGACCAAATACTACTCTGGTTACGGCATGTGCAACTGCTACCCATTCTATAGGAGACGCTTTTAAGATAATACAGCGAGGGGATGCCGATATCATGCTGGCAGGCGGTTCTGAAGCTGCCATAACGCCCCTTTCCGTGGCAGGATTTTGTTCTGCCCGGGCCCTTTCTACAAAAAATGACGATCCTTCAAAGGCCAGCAGGCCCTTTGACAAGGAAAGGGACGGATTTGTCATAGGGGAAGGATCAGTAGTTTTGATATTAGAGGATTTAAAACATGCCCGGGCCAGGGATGCCACCATTTATGCAGAAGTAGCAGGCTTTGGAATGTCAGCAGATGCTTACCATATGACAGCACCTGACCCAGAAGGTGATGGTGCCGCCAGGTGTATGGCTTGTGCTGTAGCTGATTCCGGCTTGAAGGTCCAGGATATTGATTATATTAATGCTCACGGGACTTCTACCCTTTATAATGACAAACTTGAAACTTCTGCTATTAAAAGGATTTTTGGAGAAAAAGCTTATAATATTCCTGTAAGCTCAACAAAATCAATGATTGGTCATTTGCTGGGAGCAGCAGGAAGTGCCGAATTGGCAGCAACTATTCTGGCCATGAACAATAGTTTTATTCCTCCCACTATTAATTATGAAGTGCCTGATCCCGAATGTGATCTGGANTACGTTCCTAACAAAGGAAGAGAAGGGGCGATAGAAGCCGCTTTATCCAATTCCTTTGGTTTTGGTGGGACCAACGCTTCCCTGGTAGTTAAAAAGTACCGGGAATAAATTTATGCAGGTAAAATAATGGGTANNGATAAGAATATTAAAGAAATTGAAAAAGTAATAAATATAAAATTTAATAGTAAAAGCTTGCTTGAGCAAGCTTTTACCCACACTTCTTATGCCCATGAAAACTTTAATGATAAAAGCTATCACAATGAGCGATTGGAGTTTCTGGGAGATGCGGTATTAGAATTAATTATTAGTGAATATTTATATGAAACATTCCCTGAATTACCAGAAGGAGAGCTAACCAAATTAAGGGCTAACATTGTTTGTGAAGCTTCCCTGGTAAAAGGAGCCCAAAAAATAAATCTTGGTAAATATATTTTTTTAGGTAAGGGGGAGCTGTCAATGGGTGGCAGGGAACGTCCTTCTATTTTGGCCGATGCTCTGGAAGCCCTGATAGGTTCCCTTTATCTTGACCAGGGTTATAATATAGCCAAAGAAAAAGCCCTTGAGTTACTGGGATCGGTAATTGACGAAATTCAAAAGGGTATAATTAATAAAGATTACAAAACTTTGGTGCAGGAATATTTTCAAAGAATAAATTATTCTACTCCCCGGTATGAGATTGTTAAGGAAACAGGCCCTGATCACGATAAAGTTTTTGAAGCTCAGGTAATGGTAAATAATCAGGTTTTGGGTAAGGGGAAGGGTAAAAGTAAGAAGGAAGCAGAACAGTCTGCTGCCTGTATGGCCTGGGACAGGCTGAAGAATAATTATTTGACCTAGCAGGAATTAATGTCGAGGGGAAGAATATATTAAAATAGTTAAAAAGTTCATAATTTAAATCTTTCCTCTATACTGCTACTATCACACTACCAGGATATGGTAATCACACCAACAGGAAATATGAAAACAAAGGAGGATAAAACTATCAATGGAGATACTCAAGGTTTCAGCGAATTCCAAGCCAAAGTCTGTTGCCGGAGCTTTAGCTGCAGTTATTAGAGAAACGGGTAAGGCAGAAATACAAGCAGTAGGAGCAGGAGCCGTGAACCAGGCCATTAAAGCCATTGCTATCACCCGGGGTTATGTTGCTCCCAATGGTATTAACCTGGTTGCAATTCCAGCTTTTGCAGAGATAGTAATCGATAATGAAGAAAGGACTGCTATCAAGTTTATTGTAGAGCCACGATAGTTGGATTTAACATCAGCCTGCTTGTGTAAACAAGCAGGCATTTTTAAATGTATTATATCCTTCACAAGGAACCAGGGGGAGGGTTTTGTTTGTTTTTAAAAAAAATCGAGCTGTTTGGGTTCAAATCCTTTTCAGAAAAAGCAGAAATAGAATTATCACCTGGAATTACTGCCATAATTGGACCCAACGGATGCGGCAAGAGTAATATTGCCGATGGGGTTAAGTGGGCCTTAGGAGAGCAGAGCATCAAAAATTTAAGGGGAAGCAGTATGGAGGATGTTATTTTTAATGGGACAGATCGGTGCAAACCATTAAGTTTTGCTGAGGTTTCCCTTGTTTTTGACAATATCCAGCGGAGTATTAACCTGGATTATACTGAAGTGAGCATAACAAGGCGTCTTTTTCGTTCCGGAGAGAGCCAGTACTATATAAACAAATCTCCCCGGCGCTTAAAAGAGATCACCGGGTTATTCCATGATACGGGAATAGGAAAAGAGGCTTATTCAATAATAAGCCAGGGGAAAATAGATCAGATACTCAGCGCCAGGCCTGAAGATAGGAGAAGTGTTTTCGAAGAAGCAGCAGGAATTTACAAATATAAGAATAGGAAAAAGGAAGCAGCAAGACGCCTTAAGGAAACTGCTGACAACCTGCAAAGGGTTAGTGACCTTATTGAGGAATTAAATCAGCAGCTACCTTCTATTCAACGGCAGGCGGAAGAAGCCAGAAGTTATCTTTATTGCTGCGACCGGTTAAATTCCCTGGAAACGGGTACCCTGGTTAATGACCTTGATAAAAAATCCCGCCAAAAAGAGAAATTGCAAAAAAAACTAGAAGATCTATCCGTGGATAGCGATGATAAGTTAAAGGAAATTAACCGATTAGAATCAGANGTGACAAGGGATAGTTTCGAAGGGGATATTCTGGAGGAAAAAATACGCGAACAAAGTAAAAAACTGGAAAACACAAAAGAAGATAAAAGGAATAAACAGGGAAATATTCAGCTGAACCAGGAGAAGTTGAAAAATATAAAATCTCAGGCAGAGGAAATAAAGGAAAATAAAAGGGAACTTATGGATAAGCTGGATTACCTGGAAAAACGCTTTTCAGATTTATCCATGGAAAAGGATCAGCTCCAAAAGTTAATTAATAATAAAGAGAAAGAGCTGCAATATAAAAACAATTGCTTAAAAGAAATAACCGATAGATTTCTCTTCACCAGGATGAGGGTGAAAAAAAATTTGAAGAGATATGCAGAAAAATTGAAGAAAAGCAGTTATCATTAAAGAAATTAGAACTGGAAGAAGGCCATCTAAATCAAAGAAAAAGTGAAATAAAAGAACATATAAAAAAGAATAAAATGCAGCTGGAGAAGGTTCTTAATGATGAAAAGGCTTTAACAAAAGATCTGAAGGCCCTTGAAGATTCTTTAAAGGATTCTCAAGAGCAAATAAATAGCCGGAAGGAATTATATTATAACAAGGAAAAAAATCTGGAAAAATTACGAAAAAAGATACAGGACAAAGAAGGGGAATTGGGAAAAGCAAAAATGCAGGCAGATGTATTAAAAGATATGGAAGGCAGGAAGGAAGGCTTCTCCAGTGCTGTTAAAGCTGTCCTGGAAGCCAGGGATAAAAATTACCCCTCCAGCCAGGGCATTGAAGGGGTAGTAGTTAATCTTCTTCAGGTTTCTCCCAGGTATGAAAAAGCTATTGAAACGGCTTTAGGCTTTGCTGCTCAGCAGGTGGTAACCAGGGATGAAACCACTGCTAAAGAGATGATTTCTTTTTTGAAAAAATACAAGAGGGGGAGGGCTACTTTCCTGCCCCTATCTATAATAGAAGCAGGCCCCTCCCAAAAATTAAACCTGGAGGAGGAGGGTGTGGTAGGATGGGCTATAGATTTAGTTAATTTTGACTCCAGGTATTTTAAAGTATTTAACAAGCTCCTGGGAAAAGTTTTAGTGGTAAAGGACCTGGATTCGGCAGTCAGATTAGCCCGCTCCTTGAACCTTAAATGTAAAGTGGTAACCCTGGAAGGGGAAGTTATTTTTCCTGGTGGTGCTATGACAGGGGGCACTTCCGCCAACACTAAACAAAGTTTTATTGCCAGGAAAAACGCGTTGGAAAAATTCCAGGGAGAGATAAGCCAGCTGGAAGAGGAACTTGGCAATCTTCAGGAAGAAGAGAAAGACATAAAAGGGGAATTAGAAAAGGCTGAAGAGGAAATAAACAGGCTTATTTCTGAGAAGGAAAGGGAAGAACAGGGTTTAATAAAGGAAAAAAATAATGTAGATAAGGCCAGGGAAGAAAAAGAGGCTTTAACCCCTCGCCTGGAAGAGTTAGAAACTGAAGATAAAAACATTGGTAAAAAAATTGAAGAAATAACATATGCCACCGCAAGCTTAAAGCAGGAAATGGAAGATTTAGAGGAAGAAAAGAGTAAAGCCCGGGAGTTTCTTCAAGAAGAGAAGGCCAGAATGAAAAGTGTACACCAGGAAAAAAGTCTTCTGGAAAGGGAAGCTGCTCGACTGGAGGCTGAACTGTCCTCTACAGTAAAAGAATTAAAGGCTGTTTCTGACAACCTGGCGGAAATAGAAAAAGAAAATAATAATTTAAAATTAAAGGAAACAGAATTACAGGAGAAAAGTTTAAAAATTGAGGCTGAAAGAAAGGAAACAGATAAAGCTTTAAATTCTGCGGAAAAAAAAGTAAAAGAGTTAGAAGAAAAGGAAAGTTATACCAGGGAAAAGTTAAAGAATTTTAAGGAGCAAAAAGATGAGCTTTCTCGTCAGATAATAGAAAAGGAAGAAGAGGTTAAAAATCTAAAGAAAAATCTCCAAAGCAGGGAAAAGAAAAAACATGATTATGAGTTAGAAGTTGCCCGGCTGGAAACGGAATTGAAAAACCTGGTAAGTCGCCTGGAAGAAGAATATGGAATAGATATCAAAGAGTCTCCCAACTATACCATAGATATGGGAGAAGAAAAGGCAAGGCAGGAAATTAAAATTTTGAAGGAGAAAATACAGGAGTTTGGAAGGGTAAATACAGGGGCTATTGAAGAATATGAGAGACTAAAGGAAAGGGTTGACTTTTTTAAAGAACAAAGGGAAGATCTCAGAAGGGCAAAGAGCACCATACACCAGGTTATCGATGAAATAGATGAAAAAATCAAGGTTAATTTTTTAAAAAGCTTTAACCAGATAAAAGCCAGTTTTTCCAATGCATTCAAGGATTTTTTTGAAGGGGGAAGGGCCTACTTAAAACTTAATGACCCTGATAATATTTTAGAAACAGGTATAGATATTATTGCCCAACCTCCCGGGAAAAAACTGCAGGGTTTATCTTTGCTTTCAGGAGGAGAAAAAGCTTTAACGGCTATTGCCCTATTGTTTGCCATATTAAAAGTGAGGCCTACTCCCTTCTGTATTCTCGATGAAATTGAAGTTTCCCTGGATAGTTTGAACTTAAACAGATTTATTAATTATCTGAAATCTTTATCTGAAGATACTCAGTTTATTGTTATTACCCACCGAAGGAAAACTATGGAAGCAGCTGATGTGCTGTATGGGGTAACTATGGAAGATCCGGGAGTTTCCAAGATACTGTCCATGAAACTTCCTCCCGGTAAAGAACAAAGGGTTAGTTAGGAGTGTAATAATGGGTATATTCCAAAAATTTAAGAAGGCTTTTGAAAAAACCAGGGAAAACGTTAAAGGAAAAATAGATGAGCTTGTTACGGGTAGAGAAACTATTGATGAAGAGTTTTATGAAGAGCTGGAAGAAATATTGATAGAAGCTGATTTGGGTGTAGAAACAGCAGTTAGTGCCGTTGAGGAACTGAGGGAAAGAGTTAAAGAGGAAAGAGAAAGAGGCCCCGAGGAAGTTAAGGGATATTTGAAAGATATTTTAGCCCAAAAGTTGGAAGACCTCCAACAGTAGTTTTAGTCATGGGAGTTAATGGAGTAGGGAAAACCACCAGTATTGCTAAACTTGCTTACCTCTTAAAACAGGAGGGTAAAAGGGTTTTACTGGCAGCAGGAGATACTTTCAGAGCAGCAGCTATAGAACAGCTGGAAATCTGGTCAGAAAGGGCAGGGGTAGAGTTAATTAAACATCAAAAGGATTCAGATCCGGCAGCCGTCGTTTATGATGCCCTTTCTGCAGCTAAGGCCAGAGGTATAGATGTGGTTATTTGTGATACCGCCGGAAGACTTCACACCAAGGTGAACCTTATGGAAGAATTAAAGAAGATATATCGGGTTTCAGGGAAAGCCGTTGCCGATGCTCCTCATGAGGTTTTACTTGTTTTGGATGCAACTACCGGACAGAATGCTTTGAATCAGGCCAGGCTTTTTGGAGAAGTATCAAAGATTAGTGGAATTATCTTAACCAAGCTGGATGGCACGGCTAAAGGTGGTATAGTAATTGCAATTAAGGAGGCGCTAGATATACCCATAAAATATATTGGGGTAGGAGAGTCCCTGGAAGATCTTCATGAATTTAATCCCCGAGAATTTGTAGAGGCTCTTTTCGATTAATAAAAATAATAAAAAGCAGTCCTTGAGGACTGCTTTTTATTATTTTTTCTTTTTGTTTTGCTTTTTCCTGGACTTTTTATTACTTTCTTTTTCCTCTTTTAATTCTTTTGAGTCTTCCATAAGCTCACTAAATTCGACAGAGGAACAATTACTGCCACAGCTTCTTGAATCAATGCTTTTTGAGCTTTCTTTCTGTTTTTTAGACATTGACATGTCTCCTTTGAATTTTTCTTAAAAATATTATAACCAAATCAAAAAAAAATAAAACTTAAATATTATTATAATCCACTACCGTTAGACCTTGACAGGAGGTAAAAATTTGGTTAAGATAAGCCTTGTAAAGGAAAAACACTTAACGCATTAAGGGTGTTGGCTTTGCTGGAAAAGACTAATAGAGTTAATATATTATATGATTTTTACGGGTCTCTTTTAACTAAAAGACAGCAGCAGATTATTGAGCTTTACTATCAACATAATTTGTCTCTGGGAGAGATTGCCGAGGAATATAAAATAAGTCGACAGGCTGTTTATGATTTAATGAATAGAGCCGTAAAGACCCTGGAAAGGTTTGAGGAAAAACTCCAGTTATATAAAAAGCACCAGGTTCAAAGGGATAAGTATCACAAATTGTTTTCCTACCTGGAGAGTAATGAGAGAATTGAGAAGGAGAAAATAAAGAATATTTTAACGGAACTGTGGGAATTGTGAATATTTTTAGGAGGTTTTTTTTATGTTTTTTGAAAACCTGGCTACTAAATTACAAGATACTTTTAAAAAGCTTAAAGGAAGAGGAAAGCTTACAGAAAAGGATGTGGAAGTAGCCTTGAGGGAAGTTCGCCTTGCTTTACTGGAGGCGGATGTTAATTTTAAAGTGGTAAAAAACTTAATCTCTAATATTAAAGAGCGTTGTATAGGGCAGGAAGTATTAAATAGTTTAACTCCTGGACAGCAGGTAATTAAGATTGTCAATGAGGAATTAACTTCTCTTATGGGTGAAACCCAAAGTAAGTTAAATCTTAAGTCCTCTGGCCAGACCATTATAATGATGGTAGGGCTCCAGGGTTCAGGGAAGACAACTACTGCAGCTAAACTGGCAAATTACTTGAGCCGGGAAAACCATCGTCCCATGCTGGTAGCAGCAGATGTATATCGACCTGCAGCGGTTAACCAGCTTGAGATGCTGGGAGAGCAGCTTAATATGCCTGTATTTACCATGGATTCAAAGGATCCTGTTGAGATCGTGGAGAAGTCCATTGAAGAAGCTTCTTCAAATAACTATAATGTACTGCTCCTTGATACTGCCGGTAGGCTTCATGTCAATGAAGAGCTTATGGATGAATTACAAAGGATAAAAGATGCTGTTCAACCCCAGGAGATATTACTGGTTGTGGATGCTATGACAGGGCAGGATGCAGTTAATGTTGCAGAAAGCTTCCACCAGCAGCTGGGATTAACAGGAGTAGTGTTAACCAAGCTGGATGGAGACACCAGGGGAGGGGCTGCCCTATCTGTAAGATCAGTAACAGGATGCCCCATTAAGTTCGTTGGCCTGGGAGAAAAGCTTGAGGCCCTGGAGCCTTTTCATCCCGAAAGAATGGCCTCCCGAATCCTGGGAATGGGCGATGTTCTTTCTTTAATTGAAAAAGCCCAAACCACCCTTGACCAGGATAAGGCAAAGGACTGGGAAGAAAAGCTCAAAACCCAGCAGTTTACCTTTGATGATTTCCTGGAACAGCTGCAGCAGGTTAAGAATATGGGTCCCCTGGACCAGTTGATGGATATGATACCTGGAACCGGCGGGGCAAGCAAAAAGCTAAAAAACATGGCCGTAGACGAAAAACAACTGGTATATGTAGAAGCAATCATTAAGTCCATGACAAAGGAAGAAAGGACTTATCCAGAAATAATTAACAGCAGCCGCCGTAAGAGAATAGCCAGGGGAAGTGGAACCAGGGTCCAGGATGTAAACAAGCTGTTAAAACAGTTTGATCAAATGAAAAAAATGATGAAGCAGTTAAACAAAATGGAAAAAGGTAAGAAAAAGGGTAAGGGAATGTTTCCCTTTATGCCTTAATCAATAGTTAGAAATAAATATGGAGGTGATTTAAATGGCAGTTAAGATACGTTTAAAGAGAATGGGAGCTAAAAAAAGTCCATTTTACCGGATAGTTGTAGCTGATTCCCGTTCTCCAAGGGACGGCCGCTTTATTGAAGAAATAGGTTATTATAACCCAGCTTCAGAGCCGGTTACCTTAAAGATTGATGAAGAAAAAGCTCTTCAATGGCTCCAAAATGGTGCCCAACCTTCTGATACCGTTCGAGCTCTTTTTAGCAAAGCCGGTATTAAAAAATAATTAGGGATCAATTTGCTTTTTTTTCCCTTAAATAATAGTACAGGAGGGAATAGTGACGATGAAAGATCTTTTAGAATTTATAGCAAAGTCCCTGGTAGATAATCCTGAGGAGGTTGATGTTAACCAGGTGGAAGGGGAGCGTTCACTAATCTTGGAATTAAGGGTTTCTCCCGATGATATGGGAAAGGTAATAGGCAAACAGGGTAGAATTGCTAAAGCCATCAGGACCGTGGTTAATGCGGCAGCTGTAAAAGAAAATAAACGGGTTATTGTGGAGATTGTCCAGTAAAAATGGAAAAAGATCTGGTAGCAGTAGGTAAAATAATAGGAGTAAAAGGTCTAAAAGGTGAAGTAAAAGTTCAGCCTTTATCAGATAATTTTAACCGGCATAAAAATTTGGATAGAGTCAAGATAATAGCAGGGGAAAAAGAATTAGACACAGAAGTTGAAAAAAGCACCACGGTTAAGAACTTTTGGATACTAAAATTTAAAGATATTGCTTCTCGTGAGGAAGCCGAAGAATTAAGGGGATATTACATTATGATTCCAAAAGCTGAGCGGGAAGAGCTTCCAGTAGACCATTATTATATGGATGACATTATTGGCTTGTCAGTTTTTGAAGAAGATGGAGATAAGCTGGGTCAGGTTGTTAACATAATTGAAACGGGAAGCAATGATGTTTATGTGGTTAAGTCAGAAAGTCCTGATTTACCGGGGGAAATTTTAATTCCCGCCTTGAAGGATATAATTAAAAGGGTAGACCTGGAAGAAAAAAAAATAGTAGTTAATTTACCCGATGGGCTGCTGGATTAGGGTGAGGTAATAGTGCGTATAGATATTATAACCCTTTTTCCTGAGATGTTTAAAGGCCCCTTTGATTTTAGTATTATCAAAAGGGCCAGGGAAGAAGAAAAAGTAAATATAAACCTGGTGAACTTAAGAGATTACAGCAAAGATAAACATAGACAGGTTGATGATTATCCTTACGGCGGCGGCAAGGGTATGGTCATTAAACCTGAACCTGTATTTCGGGCCGTAGAATCCCTTATAGAAAATAGGCAGAAAACCAGGATATTACTTCTTTGTCCCCAGGGGAATCTTTTTAACCAGGAAAAGGCTAAAGAGTTAGCCCAAGAAGAACACCTGATAATGCTTTGCGGTCATTATGAGGGAGTAGACGAAAGAATTCGGGAAAACCTGGTGGATGAAGATATTTCTATAGGTGATTATGTTTTAACGGGAGGAGAAATTCCTGCTATGGTGGTTACAGATGCTGTGGTTCGCCTTATACCAGGAGTTCTTTCCAGTTCCGAAAGTGTACAGGAAGAGTCATTCTATGAAGGATTATTAGAATATCCNCAGTATACCCGTCCNGAAGAATTCCGGGGGATTAAAGTTCCCGGGGTGCTTCTTTCGGGCGATCATGGTAAAATAAAGCTGTGGCGCCGGAAGCAGGCTCTGGCCAGAACCCGGGAAAAAAGGCCTGAGCTTCTTCAAAAAATCCCCCTGGGGAAGGAAGATAAAAAGATATTACAAGAACTGGCCCTTGATAATGGACCTGACAATGAACCAGCTAACTTATAGTTGTTTTAACTATTAAAGTATGCTATAATTAGTGGGCAAAAAAAGGAATATATTTGAAATACCTAGTTTTATATATAGACATTAAAAGGTGATTTAACAGAAGGAGGTTAAAAGCTAATATGGATATTATTAGAGAGATTGAAAATGAACAGATAAGAAAAGACCACCCTAATTTTTTCCCTGGAGATACCGTCAGAGTTCATGTTAAGGTAGTAGAAGGTAACAGGGAAAGAATTCAGACCTTTGAAGGAATTGTTATTAAGAGAAGGGGTAGTGGGGCTAGAGAGACTTTTACCGTTCGTCGTGTTTCTTATGGTGTGGGAACGGAAAGGACTTTTCCCGTTCATTCTCCCAAAATTGAAAAACTTGAGGTTGTAAAGCGAGGTAAAGTACGCCGGGCCAAACTATACTACTTAAGAAAGCTTAAAGGTAAAGCGGCTCGAATAAAGGAACGTCGTCGTTAAAAAGGACTGAACCCAGTCCTTTTTTCTAAAGGTATCCTGGAGGCATCATCATGGAAAAGGAAAACAGTGAGTTATGGGAATGGATAAAATCCATATTTTTTGCTGTTATTATAGCTCTTCTCATTCGGAGTTTTGTAGTAGAGATATTTGTAGTGGAAGGGCTTTCCATGCAGCCAACCCTTGAGCATCATGAGAGACTCTTAGTTAACAAGTTTGTTTATCATTTTAGCGAACCATCTCAAGGGGATGTGGTGGTATTTAGCTATTCCCCTGAAAGGGATTTTATTAAAAGGGTTATTGCTACGGGTGGAGATATGGTTGAGATTACCCGCCAGGGAGTTTACGTTAATGGCGAGTTATTAGAAGAAGATTATGTTATAAACAATAACATGTCTGATTTCGGCCCAACCTCTGTACCTGAAGACCATATTTTTGTGCTGGGAGATAACCGGGATAACAGCATGGACAGCAGGGAGCCCAGCGTTGGTTTTATTTCTTTTGAGAGGGTTAAAGGTAAAGCCATGTTAGTATTTTGGCCCTTAGACCAGTTTAGCCTGGTGAATAGTTATAGTTAAGAGGGGATAGCTGTTGATGGATACTAGATGGTACCCGGGCCATATGAAAAAAACAAAGGAAATATTAAAAGAAAATATTCGCCTGGTGAGTGTAGTTATAGAATTGCTTGATGCCAGAATACCTTTGAGCAGTCAAAACCCTGATCTCAATAATATAATTGGCAGCAAAAGCAGAATTATAGTTTTAAATAAAAGTGACCTGGCCGATGATAATAAAACAAGCCTCTGGCTTGCTTTTTTTAAGGAAAAGGGCTTTCAGGCAGTGGCTGTAAATTCTATGAAAGGTCATGGCATAAAAAAGCTTAAAACTTTACTGGGTAAGCTTAAAAGGGAGGGGCCAAAAGGTAAAAGGCCCGTAAGGGCCATGGTAATAGGAATACCGAATGTAGGGAAATCCTCCTTTATTAATTCTTTAGTTGGTAGGAGTGCAGCCAAAACAGGAGGGAAACCTGGAGTTACCCGGGGAAAACAATGGATTAAAATTTCTCCCGGGATAGAACTTTTAGACACCCCCGGTATATTATGGCCTCACATGGAGGATGAAGAGGTAGTTTTCCGCCTGGCTGTTACGGGAGCGGTTAAATTCGAACAGCTTGATACCGTTGAATTAGCTTATCGTATTCTGGAAGTACTTGGTAAAGAAAATTGGGAAATAATATCCAATAGATACGCCATTAAAGAAGGGCCTTCTTTGGAGAACCTGGAAGAAATAATCAAAGGGATAGGTTCAAAGAGGGGTTTTTTAAAGGCAGGAGGAGAAGTAGACATTTTCAAAACTTCAAACTTAATTTTAAAGGATTTTAGAGAGGGCCTTTTAGGAAAAATCACCCTGGAAGAGCCTCCTTTAAGTAGTTGAGACAGGGAGAGATAAAGATGATAGACTCCAGGAAAATGACCGTAAAAGAAGTAAGCCTCTGGTTGGAAAAAAATGATTATGATGAAGAGCTTTTAATGGAGTTATTAAGAAATGAAAATCGCAGGAGTATACATAAACTTATCCAGGCTCGGATTAAAAGAATTAAAAAGAAAAACCAGGAAATTAAAAGAGTGGAAGAAATGGCTTTTTACGAAAAAGCTTTGTGGATTCAAGGATTTAAAAATATTGCTGGAGTAGACGAAGCAGGCCGGGGGCCCCTGGCAGGGCCTTTAGTAGCGGCAGCGGTAATCCTTCCCCCTTATAAATTTGTACAGGGGATTAAAGACTCAAAAAAATTGACTCCCTCCCTTAGAAACAAGCTTTTTGATTTTATAAAAAATGAAGCTGTTTCTTTTTCTTTAGGTATTGTGGATGCCTCCTCCATAGATGACCATAATATATATCAGGCAGGTCTAAAGGCCATGGAAAGGGCCATCAAAGGCTTAAAGGTAAAAGCAGAATATGTACTGGTGGATGCTTTTAAGATACCTGGCCTGGATATTCCACAAAATCCAGTTATAAAAGGTGATAGCTTGAGTATAAGTATTGCCTGTGCTTCTGTTTTAGCCAAAGTGACTAGAGATCGGATTATGGAGGATTATGATCGGGTTTATCCCCAATATGGTTTTTCTCAACATAAAGGATATGCCACAAAGGAGCATATTAAAGCCTTAAGACTGTACGGTCCTTCCCCCATTCACCGTCATTCCTTTAACTGGGATGGGGGGAATTGGGGATAAAAAAACAATTAATTGACCGCAAGCAAGTGGGTACAGCAGGTGAGCGAGAGGCCAAATCTTACCTGGTAAAAGAAGGATATAAAATATGTGATGAAAATTATACCTGCAGTCGAGGAGAAATTGATTTTGTTGCCTGGGACAAAGAATACCTGGTATTTATTGAAGTGCGTTCACGAAGGGGCTCCTTGAGTTTTGGTAAGCCCTTTGAGTCGGTAACCCGAGAAAAGCAAAAGAGATTAATTCTGTTGTCCCAAATATATACGCATCAAAAAAAGCTATCCAATTGCAATGTAAGGTTTGATGTGGTTTCTGTCATCCTGGATGGAAGCTTAAATTTAAAAAAAATTGATTTGATTAAAAACGCTTTTTAAGCTACATTTTTTTACCATCCATTTTTAAAAACCATAAAATTATTAATATAGTAAAGAAGATGAAAGCGGTTTACATAAAAACCAATAATGGAAATGATATGTTTAAATAGCCTGGATTACCGGAATTGCCAGGCTGTTTTTTTATGTTTATAATTGTTAACATAATATTAAGAAGTCTTAAAAACCTTTCCCCTCTCAAGGCAAATGAATGAAGGTATATCCTCACCAGTGGGGTTAGGGGAAAATAAAAGGGAGGTGGACTCTTAACATAAAACATTCAGACTACTTAACTCTATAGACAGAGGAGGTAATTAATGATGAAGAAAACAACAGGTATAATGGTGGTGTTGGTACTTATTACCCTTCTTCTTTTGGCTGCCAGTGTAGAGGGTGCAAGCCATACTG
>SL_8KL_010_SEDDRAFT_10000223_pt1 | contig 48150 bp, 42 predicted proteins | sample SodLakKL_010_SED_4_FD_11160 | JGI IMG/M metagenome (IMG submission 11160)
TTTGCAGCAACAAGTCGAATCGGACGCTGTAATGGCCGTACTTCCTTCAGATCACCTCATCAAGGAGCAGGATAAGTTCAGCCGCCTGTTAAAGAATAGCGAGGCAGCTGCCAAAGAATACGGCCTGGTTACCTTCGGGATCGAGCCGGGACACCCCGAGACCGGCTACGGTTACATCTGCTCAGGCAAAGAGCTTCAGCACAATGCCCGCAGAGTCGAGAAATTCGTGGAAAAGCCAGACTATGAGACGGCAAAAAGCTATCTGGAAGCCGGCAATTTCCTCTGGAACAGCGGCATGTTTGTCTTTAAAGTAAGTTCCCTGCTGGAGCAGTACCGCACTCTTTTGCCGCAAATGAGTGAAGCTTTAGAAAGAATAGATTATACCGGTTTTACTAACCTGGAAGAGATTTACAAAGGGGTTGAAAAAATATCGATCGACTACGGGATCCTGGAACGTTCCCCCGAGGTTACCGTAATCCCGGCAGATATTGGCTGGAGCGACCTGGGCAGCTGGGAAGCCTACTACCAGGCCGCCCCCAAAGATGAAAAGAATAACTATACCAGGGGCCGGGTGATACCGGTGGAAACTGAAAATAGCCTGGTAATTTCTGGTTCTCGCCTGGTTGGCACCGCCGGCTTGAAAAACCTGGTGGTGGTGGAAACAGCCGATGCCGTCCTTGTATGCAGCCGCGCTAAAAGCCAGGAAGTTAAACAAATAGTGGATCACCTCATCGCAGAAAATGCCACCGAAGCAAGAGAACACCGCACCGATTACCGCCCCTGGGGCAGCTATACTTCCCTGGAACGGGACGAGAAACACCAGGTAAAAAGGATTAATGTTAACCCTGGATCTCGCCTGAGCCTGCAGAGTCATCGGCATCGCTCGGAAAACTGGATTGTAGTCAGCGGGGAGGCCCTGGTTACTGTAGACGATCAAAAATTTATGGTTTGCCCCGGAGAAAGGGCCTTCATTCCTGCCGGAGCACGCCACCGCATTGAAAACAAAGGGGAACAACCCCTTATCTTTATCGAGGTGCAAAGTGGTGAATACCTCGGCGAAGACGATATCATCCGTTATGAAGACGATTACGGGCGCAGCGGGGAAGAAAGCGCTTCCGCTCAGGCTGTAATCCCGGCAGTAGCGGAAGATGCACCTTCGGAGGCAAAAAAGCGCTTTAAAGAATGGTTGGCTCATCCGTACTTAGAACCAGGCATGCGCAAAGCCTTAGAAGCGATGAAAGATGATCCGGAAGCAATCAAAAGCCACTTCGGCAGTGAACTCACCTTCGGCACCGGCGGAATGCGCGGAGTCATCGGTCCCGGTTTGAACCGTTTCAATACCTACATCGTCCGCCGCGCCACCCAGGGTTTGGCTGACTACTTAAACAGCTTACCCTCGGGCAGTGATCCGGGCGATCCTGACAAGCCGTTGAATCGTCCCGGCGTAACAGAAGCAAGTAATTCCCATAAAGTGGCCATCGCATATGATACCCGCCGCCATTCAGGCGAATTTGCCGAAGCAGCTGCCCTGGTCCTGGCCGCCAACGGGATCAAGGCCGTCCTTTTTCCGGATGTGCGGCCTACGCCGATGCTCTCCTTTACCACCCGTGAGCTGGGCTGCTCGGCAGGTATCGTAATCACCGCCAGTCACAACCCGCCTGAGTATAACGGCTACAAGGTTTACGGACCTGACGGCGGCCAGGCGGTTAGTCCGCTGGTCGATCACCTGATGGAGGCTATCGGGAAAGTCGACATATTCAATGATGTGCACACAATATCTAAGGAGAAAGCACAAAAAAAAGGTTTGCTTGAAGAGGTTGATCCGGCCCTTGACCGCAGCTACTTAGAAAAGGTGCGTTCCCTTTCATTAAGCGAACCGCAGGAAAACTTAAAAACAGTTTTCACCCCCCTGCACGGGACCGGTGAAGTTTTCATCCCGGCCCTGCTGGCGGAAGCAAGTTTCATCGAACTTCACCCCGTCGAAGAACAAAGCAACCCCGATCCCAATTTTAGTACGGTCAAGGGGCCCAACCCCGAAGACCCTGCCGCCTTAGATATGGCCTTAGAACAAGCTAAGGGGTTAGAAGCTGACCTGGTTTTAGCCACCGACCCCGATGGGGACCGAGTCGGCACGGCAGTGCGTGATCGCTACGGCCGTTACCAGATTTTAAGCGGCAACCAGGTGGGAGCACTTTTAGTTGAATACATCTGCCACCGACTTACTGAAACCGGAAAGATGCCTGAAGAACCGGTGATGATTACTACCATTGTTACCGGCAAACTGGGCAGCAAAATTGCTGAGTCCTACGGCTTGCAGGTGATTGAAACCCTGACCGGCTTTAAGTTTATCGGTGATAAGATGAAAGAATTTGAACGCTCCTGTAAACCAAACTTCGTCTTCGGTTATGAAGAAAGCGTAGGCTACTTATTCGGCACCTTTGTCCGCGACAAAGATGCCATCATTTCCTCTTACCTGATCTCCGAGATGGCCGCCTATTACAAGGAGCAGGGCAAAAACCTTTTAGAAGTTTTAGATGAAGTGCAAAAACTCCATGGTTACCACTGTGAAGATCTTTTCACCGTCGAGCTAAAAGATATAACTGAAGCAGACCGCCATGTAGCTGCTTACCACGACCTGCCCAAAGAACTGGCCGGTAAAAAAATAGTCGAAAAAAAGGATTACCAGGCTGGCCGGGGGGTAAACTATCAAACTGGCGAGGAATTCACTCTAACCCTACCCCAGTCGATGGTCCTGCACTACACCTTAGAAGACGGTTCCTGGTTTGCCGTGCGCCCTTCCGGCACCGAGCCGAAGGTTAAATTTTATATTTCAGTTCCCGCGCCCACCTTTAAGGAAGCAGAGCAAAATTTAAGCAAACTCAAGGAAGCGGTGCTTGAAAGGAAATAATGGCTCAAGATAAAGTAGGCACAATAATAATCGGCGCTGGCGTAGTTGGCCTGGCCGTGGCAAAAGAACTTTCTTCTTGCTTCCGCGCCGGCCAGGTGGTGCTGATGGATCGCCACGAAAGTTTCGGCTTAGAAACTTCCAGCCGCAACAGCGAAGTAATCCATGCCGGCATTTATTACCCGGCGGGGACGCTTAAGGCAAGCCTTTGTGTTGAAGGAAAGCATCTGCTTTATCATTTTTGCAAAAAATGGCAGGTCCCGCATCACCGCTGCGGCAAACTAATTACGGCAAACACCCCTGAAGAAATTAATTCCCTGGATAATTTAAAAGCCCAGGCCAATGCCAACGGGGTAGATGACTTAGAAGAACTAAGCAGTTCACAGCTTGCCCGTTTAGAACCGCACGTCAGCGCCCGTACCGCACTCCTGTCACCTTCAACAGGGGTCATCGATTCCCATGCCCTGATGAAAACTTTAGAACAGGTTGCCTTGCAGGCAGGAGTTTTACCGGCCTACTGCCACAGGGTTATGGCCATCGATAAGCTTGATGCAGGCGGCTACCGGGTTCACTTTCATAACCCTGACGGCAGCAAAGACGCCTTGGACTGCGAGATTTTAGTTAACAGCGCCGGTCTGCAGGCAGTTATAGTTGCCGCCCTGACCGGGATCGACCCCGAAAGGTGTGGTTACCGGGTTCATCTCTGCAAGGGCGAGTATTTCAGCCTGCCCCCGGCCAAAGGAAAATTGATCGATCACTTGATCTATCCGCCCCCTTTAGAGGAGCTAACCGGCCTGGGGATCCATGCGACCAAAACTTTAGACGGCCGCCTCCGTCTCGGCCCCAACGCAGTGTACATATCAGAGGAAGATTACAGCGTAGATGAATCCTACCGCGCTGAATTTTACCGTTCCGCGGTGCAGTTTCTGCCCTTTATAACAGAAGCTGACCTCGAACCGGAAATGGCCGGGATCAGGCCCAAGCTTTCGGGCCCCGGCGAGCCGTTCAGGGATTTTGTGATTAACGAAGAATCAGATAGAGGCCTGCCCGGCCTGGTAAACTTAATCGGCATTGAATCTCCTGGTCTGACCGCATCTCTCGCCATTGCCCGCCGGGTGGCGCAGTTAATTTGAAGCAACTACTTACACTTTACGCCCGCTTACCGTTTTTTCATTGAACTTTTATCAGTAAACCCTTTCAATACGGAAAAGGTATTTTCATTTAAGCGTCGAAAAAATTTCTTCAGGCATATTCATTGCCTGAATCAGTTTGTTGCCCGGCCAGAGGAGTGCACAGGAAATGAACAAAAGCAACACAGAGGCAATCCAAAACAGGCTTAACCTTTCGTTGCTGATTACCTTAGCAGCAGCGATCGCCTTGCTGTTAATCCCTGCTGCCGGTTGCGAATCACCTGAACAGCGTCTGGAAGATGACGAAGTAGCCGCTGCCGGCGAAGAGGAAACTTTTTCGCTAAAAGAGGACGAGGAACCGGCAGAGCCGTCAGAACCTGGGGTGCCGGAAGCACCTACCGGTGAAAACGGCAGCACCAATGCTGAGGCGCCGCAGGAAGGTGAAGTTGAACAGCCGCAAGAGGAACCGGACCAGGACCGGGATAATTTAAATGACTTTGCGTCTGCCGGTGAGCCGGACATAGAATTACCGGAGTTACCCGATCTTAAACTAGAAGAAGCTGTAGATCCCGATTTTGCCGTTGAAGAAACTCCCGCAGGCGGTGCCCCGGAAGAACCCGCCTTACCGGAGTCGCCTGAATCACCCGAAACACCGGAGCAAGAGGAAGAAGAAACCACCTTTGCCGGTGAACATACCCCTCAGGTCGCAGCAACCATGGAGCCGCCGTTGCTGGCGATTACATTTGACGACGGGAATGCCTCTGATTTTACCGTTGCCTTGCCCCTGATGCAGGAACGCGGCATCCCCGGCACTACCTACATTACTACCTCACTGGTTGGTGAGGAAGGTTACCTCACCTGGGATCAAATCCACCTGCTTGAGGAGACCGGCTGGACTATCGGCTGCCACAGCCATACCCATCCCCACTTAAGCGAGCTTTCTAAGGAAGAAATCCGCGAAGAAATGGAGGAAGTGGATCGTTCTTTCACCAATAAAGGATTTGATCCCCCTAAACATCACGCTTACCCCTACGGGGATTACAATGCAGAAGTAGTTGAAGTGGTTAAGCAGTATCGCAACTCCGCTCGCGCCATTCCCGGCGCTGTGCCCCCGCAAGAAGAAGGCCCCGACCTGTACCGCTTAGAAGCGGTCCAGGCCTATTTAACCTGTGAAGAAAGCCTCTATGAAACAGCCCTTCAGGTCCGGGAGGCAGCCTTAGAAGAAACCAACCTTATACTTTATACCCATGATATAAAAGAAGAACCCAGCGACTACGGGGCACACCCGCGTTACTTCGCCGAACTTCTCGATTACATTAATGAGCTAAACATTGAAACCGTGACTATGGATGAACTGTACGAGTATCTTAAAAACTAAGCTTACCCGGCTAGTCTTTACCGTTATTCTTCTATCTATATCTTAAACCTATAATTTATGCTCACTCATTTAATACTTTATTGTTATCAGGTTTTTTACTACTATACACCCGCTATTTAAAATGCTTTTCACTTAAGTCCGAAATCTATTAAAACCTGTTCTGTCTCCTGGTGGTCTAAGTGGAAGTAATAGGTGTACTCATCGATTTTTTCCTGGTATGTTTCCTTACCTTCTCCTGGCAACACTGCTGTTTCTAACTCATCTAAGTCGCCGTGATAGACCAGGTTGAGCATTTCTAAGATGTCCCAGTCATCTAAGCTGGTATAAAGTTTGTTGTCGAGCGCATTAACCGTATCGAGCAGTTCTTCAGACTCAATCTGTTCAGCCTGTTCGAACATGGCTTTGATGAGCTGGTGGTTGCGCCGGATGCGATCTCCATCCTCGCTGGTCGAGTCGGGCTCCGGGATACGCGGGTTTTGCCGGTGCCGGGCAAAAAGGAGGGCCTGCTCGCCGTCGAGCCTCTGCAAACCGGTGGGTATAGTCCGTCCTTCTCTTTCAGCGAATCCTGCCGGCACATTTACTTGTACTCCACCGATATGATCGATTAGCGCAGTAAAACCCTCCATGGTGATACTGCCGTAAGCATGCAGTTCGATCCCGAGCATTTCTTCTACAGTTTTAGCGGTTAGTTTGGCGCCGGCATGGTAGTCTTCCGCGCTGCCCATACCCCGGTAGTTAGCCCAGGACAGGTGATCCTGCCCCAGCTCTTTTACCGCCCAGGTTTGTTCAGCCACGTAAGTGTCGCGCTTAATTGAAATGAGAGAAGCATCGAAAGTGTACAGGTCATAAGTAAGGACCATTACCAGGTCGCACATGCCGTGGTCATCGATCCCTAAAAGAAGAATACTCATATAATCATCAGGCTCGGACGGTTCCCATGAGGGATTGTCGCTCTTTGCTACATTTGTTGCTGTTTCTTCTGTCTCTTCCCGGACGGAAGATTCTTCTCCGAAAACGGGCAGTGCTAAGTCGAACCCCCGGGTCAGTTGAAAACCACCGGCAAAAACTGCATGATAAAACAACAATCCAGCCCCGCCCAGGGACATAACTGTCAAAAGCACCGTCCAAAAAATTGTTTCCGGCGACCTTTTCCTCCTGCCAAAAGATTTCCGGCGCTTTTTTTTCTTCTTTGGCATACTCTAAACCTCGCATAAATTTGCCTTTTCAGGCGGCAGCACCTAAACGTTCGCAGCTTGAATTCAGCTAGCCATTCCTTTTAGTTTTATAGGCTACCACAGAGGTTGTTCCCGCTAGTACAAGCAAAGCACCAGCCGCATGAAGCATCGAAACAGCGCCACCGGCCGTCGGTGGTGTGGCAACATCGGTAATCTGGATGGTGATCGAGTCTTCGATATCATTGTTGCCCTCAACCTGGGCCCTGATAATTGCTTCCCCTTCCTGTAATGCGGTAACCGTTACTGCGCTGCTTTGTTCGACATCCACCAGGTCACGATCTTCTTTCCGGATCTGCCAGTTTATCTCCGCATTATCTGCGGCATCTTCTGGGGTAATAACCGCTTCTAAGGTTGCCACTTCACCGGTTTTCATAGGCAGGGTGAAAGGAGTAGGGCTGTCAGTTTCCACCGGGTCCCTCGGCCCCTCAGGGATAATACTGATCCCCTGCGGGTCCACATTCCCCCCGGCAAAGACAACAACACTGAAAACCAGCACCAGGGTTATGGCTGCGGTCATACCTAACAGCGTTTTTTTCATCTTAAGCCCTCCCAAAAAAATATTTTAAAAAAGCAAATTAATCACACAAGTACACCTTTTAATTTTAACATAAAACAGGAATGCTTTCGAGAAAATATTTTCCCTTCTTTACATAATTAATTATTCTTCATCAACAGCAATCCTCCTGCCTGTGTTTAATTCCAAAATCTACCATTAAGGGTCTGACCCCCCTGTAAATATTTCCAGCAGCGGCAACATCCCGCCGGCCCGGACGGATCTGCTTCTGCCTCTATCCCGCCAGGGTGGCCTTCGTTCTAAGATGTATTAAAGCACCTTTGACCGCCCGCCTGGCAACCGCTATAATGGATCAGGCGAGAGCGAAAGAAAAATTTTTGATGAAACAGGAACACTTGGGGGTAGCCATGCCACTTTTAAGCCTTTCTGAAATAACTAAACTATACGGTGCCGACGTGATCATCGACGGCGTGACAATGCAACTGCAACCACGCGAGAAAGCGGGCTTGATCGGTCCGAACGGCTCGGGCAAAACCACCATTTTAAAAATTATTGCAGGCGAATTAGATCTCGACGGAGGAGAACTACACTTATCCCGCGGTGCTCGTATCGGCTATCTGCACCAGGAGCCGCCGTCACTTGAAGAAGGCACCCTCTACAGCTATTTAAAATACCCCCTGCGTCATATCTTTGATATGAAAGAAGAAATGACTTCTTTAGAAGAAGAAATCGCCCGGCGCTCAGAAACAGAAGGCAGCCCGCCCCAGGAGCTGCTCGATCGCTACGCCCACTTAACCAACCGCTTTGAAGAAGAAGGTGGCTACCAGGTGGAAAGCCATCTCGTCGGTGTGACCAAGGGCCTCGGGTTTAGTGAAGCAGATCTCGATCGCGACCTTGCCTCTTTCAGTGGTGGGGAAAAAACCAGGGCCCGCCTGGCCGGGTTGCTCTTAAAAAAACTCGACCTGCTCCTGCTTGACGAACCGACCAACTTTCTCGATATCGATGCTTTGGAATGGCTCGAACGCTACCTGCGCGACCTTTCTTGTGCTCTCCTGGTGGTCAGCCATGACCGCTTNTTCTTAGACAGGGTAGTCAGCCGCATTTTTGCTGTCGATAATAAGAAGGTGAAAAGCTACAGCGGGAACTACAGCGCCTACCAGCAGCAGCTTGAAATGGAGCGCAGGAGCAAGGAACGCGAACACCAGCGTCTCGAGAGGATCAAAGCCCGCGAAGAACGCCTGGTCCGGGAAGCCAAGGGGGACGAGCGTTCTCAGCGCCAGGCCAAAAGCCGTCAGAAACACCTGGAGAGAATGGGCGAAGTGGAGCGTCCCGAACAGGCGCAGCGATTCAAGCTCGGTCTCGGCTACAGCGGCCGCAGCGGCCACCAGGTGGTCATCTTCGATAGGGTCAGCAAACGCTTTAACGGCACCTCGGTGTTAGAAGATCTCTCCTTTGAAATCCGCTGGGGCGACCGCATTGCCCTGGTCGGCCCGAACGGGGCCGGTAAATCGACCCTGTTAAAATTAATCTTAGGAGATCACACCCCTTCAGCAGGGACCATCCGCCTCGGCCCATCTGTTAGCGTGGTCTATTTTTCCCAGGAACAAGAACAGCTCGACCCAAAGCAAACCCTCCTTGATACGATTACAAGCGCTTCCGGGTTTGATATAAAAGAAGCACGCAACCACCTGGGGCGCTACCTTTTCCGGGGTGACGATGTTTTCAAGCAGGTAGAAGACTTAAGCGGGGGTGAAAAAAATCGCCTGGCACTTGCCCGACTTGCCTTAAGTAGTGGCAACTGCCTTTTGATGGATGAACCGACCAGCCACTTAGATCTCCCGGCCTTAGAAGAGATCGAAAGTGTTCTCGCCGGCTATCCCGGCACCCTGATCATCGTTTCGCACGACCGTTATTTCTTAAAAGGGCTGGCCAACAGAGTTTTTGAATTGACTACCGAGAACTTGAACATCTACGACTGCAGCTTTGAAGAATACATGAACATCAAGGAAGATAAACGCTCTACCCAACGTAAAGATAAAGACGGTAAAGAAGAAGAAAAAAGACGCCGACGAGAAGCGCAGCGCCGCCGCCAGGAAGCACAGAAAAATATGCGTCGCCTGAAAAATGAACAGCAACAGCTTGAAGAGCAGATCAGCGAAACCGAGACCGAGATAGCAGGACTGGAAGAAACCCTGGCCGATCCTTCCCGCTACGGTAACCATGATGAATTAGCCAAACTGGGTGCCCGCCTGGACGAAGCAAGAAGTAACCTGACCCGGCAGATGGAGCGCTGGGAAGAGATCAGTGCCCGGCTTGAAGAAATGTCGAGTTGTGATGGACAGTGATGACCCTAAAAAAAGCTGGAAAAATCAAGCTATCCGGCTGAACTGGTGGTGAGAAATAATGAACGAGAGCGAATTTACTTCTGATTTAATTTTTTTGGGCAATAAAGTAAGTATGTTTAACTTATCAACATACGAGGTTGAGAGAAGCAAACAAGCGGCCAATGTATCATTCGATTTTGATTACCGGGTCAAGCGTGCCCAGCAGCATGAAAACACCTATTTTGGCATCATTGAATTCCAGGTTAAAGTAAATGCGACTTTAGAAGAACAGGCTCTTTTTACTATCGACCTGGTTATGGAGGGGGCTTTTAAGAGTGAAACCCTTAATGAGGATGAGTTCAAGAAAAGGCTCATCGTTAATGGTTTGATTGTTCTCTCCCATATTTCACAAGCCTATATTCAAAGCGTCACCGCACAGTCCGGAATCAATCCCCCGGTCAGGATGCCTATGCTTAACGTGAAGAAATTGATCGAGAAAAAAGCGCAGAACAAAGGACAGGGGGACACTCCGTTACAGTAGGTTCTGGGAACTCTAAATTACTCAACCTTATTTGCAAAACCGCCGCCCCGAATATATAATTAAGCTAGTAAAAAACGCACACTTACACGGAGGATTATGCAGCAGGCAGAAGCATTTTTAACTACTGGCAATGAAGAAGAGACAGCCCACATCGGCGAATTGCTGGGGCACTTTTTGTCTCTCCCCCTGGTCATTGCCCTGCAGGGCGACTTAGGGACGGGCAAGACGGTATTTGTCCGTGGCATCGGCCGCGGTCTAGGGGTGGAAGAACAGGTTTCCAGCCCCACTTTTGTGCTGCTTAAAATCTACAACGGCCGCTTACCTCTTTACCACTTCGATTTTTACCGCTTAAGCGAAGATGAAGAAACAATCGAACTGGGCTTTGAGGATTATCTGCCTGGTGAGGGGATTGCCTGTATCGAGTGGGCTGAGCGTCTGCCTCACCTTTTACCTCCGGAGCACTTGCAGGTGAGGATTGAACGCATCGGCGAACAAGCAGATGACAGGCGGCGGATCTGGTTTGCCCCTCGCGGTGATATCGCAGAAAAACTGGTGGGGAACTTTTTCGATGCGGTTACCTGGCAAACTAACGGCAGTCTGCACATGGAACTGCCCGGCTAACCTGAAACATAATTTGCAATAAACAAGAAGAAAGAGAAAGGTCTGTTTAAATACAGATAAAGGAGTGCAAAATAAATAACTATGGATAAAGATAAAAAGACCCTCCTGCAAGAACACCTTGGTAATGATCAGGATGGCACACAGAGAAAAAGCGAAAATAGTTCAGGAAACCAGGGCTTCGAAGACGGTGTAAACCCTTCTTTTAGTGAAAGATTTTTCCGAAAAAAACACTTTTTCGGCCTGCTGCTCCTTGTTTTTATTATCGGTGGCACTGCCCTTTTCTTTTATTACCAGCGTACTGGCACAGTATCCCACATGGAAGGCTCCTACACCGGGGAACTGCGTTGGAACGAGCCCCACGGTGAAGGAGTTTGGGAACACGAAAGCGGTGCCCGTTATGAAGGTGATTGGTATGAGGGGATGATGCACGGTGAAGGAGTAGCTGTATCAGAAGAAGGGCTACGCTACGAGGGCGAGTTCAAAGAGAACATGGTCCATGGATACGGGGTAATGACCCATCCCGGTGGTGGTCGTTACGAAGGCGAGTTTGTCGAAGGCCGGGAACACGGCGAAGGTGTCCTTGAATACCCCGATGGCGCGATTTACGAGGGTGAGTTTAAAGACGGTCTCCGCCACGGTGAAGGCACCTGGACCCATCCAAGCGGCGAGGAATATATTGGAGAATTCAAAGAGGATCGCTTTCATGGCCAGGGTAGATATGTTTCTCCTGATGGTGCCGAATACGAAGGTGGGTTTAAAGATAATCAATTCCACGGCATGGGCACCTATAAAGAACCGGAGGGGATTGAATACGAAGGTGAGTTTAAAGATGATCGCTTTCATGGGGAGGGCACCATGCACTACCCCGACGGGGCTAAGTACACCGGTGAGTGGAAAGACGGGCAAATTCACGGGGAAGGAAAGATGACCTATCCCGATGATGATATCTACGAGGGTGAATGGAAAGAAGGTAAACGCCATGGTGAGGGTACGTTTACCTTCTCTGATGGTGAAACGATTGAAGGAAAATGGGAAGATCACGAGCCTGTCGAGTGATCACAGTTCGTTTATTGATTAAATAATTGGAGGGAACAGCACCTGATTATCCTGGGGATTGACACCACCACTCTATCCTGCAGCGTGGCCCTGCTGCAAGAAGAAACTTTGCTGGCTGATATGACACTTAACATCAAAAAGACTCATTCTGAGCGGTTAATGCCCCTTGTAGATACTCTCCTTACAGAAAGTGGCACCGGCCGTGCGGATTTAGGCGGTGTAGCAGTCTCCGCCGGACCGGGTTCTTTTACCGGTCTACGCATCGGCGTAGCCACCGCTCGCGGTCTGGCTCAGGGGCTCGGCATACCTGCGGTGCCCGTTTGCACCCTGCAAGCTTTGGCGGAAACGGTTCCTACCCCCGGTACTCTGGTTTGCCCCCTGCTTGATGCCCGTCGCAGCCAGGTATATACCGCCCTTTATCGGCGTGGGTGGGAAGAACCATTTTCCTTAAATTCCCTGGTTGAACCGAAAGCAATGTCCCTCGCAGAGCTGACTGCCAACTTAAAAGCATACGAGGAACCGGTGGTTTTCACCGGTGAAGGTTTGCAGAGTTATTCAGTGGTGCTTAAGGAAGCCCTCGGCAAACATGCCATTCTACCTGCAGCGCCTTTCAGGTTGTGCCGCGCTGCCATGGTGGCCTTGTGTGGTCGCGCTCTACTAGCAGCTAACCCGGAAGCTTCCTACTTAGAGCTTTTACCCAGCTACCTGCGCCGTCCCGAAGCGGAAAGAAAGGCTGCTGAAAAGCATTATGAAGCATAGGAGTAAAATAATTGGAACAGGCTATCAGCATTGAACTGATGAGTGAGCAGAATCTGCCCGAGGTATACAAGATCGAGCAGAAATCGTTTAAACATCCCTGGTGCTATCAGTCTTTCCTGGCAGAACTGGAACTGAGCCATATGTCCTGTTACCTGGTGATCCGCCTGGGAAAAGAAGTAGCCGGTTACATCGGGGCCTGGATTATGTCAGAAGAGGTGCATATAACCACCCTGGCTGTCGATGAGCCTTACCGCCGTAACGGGATTGCCAAATACTTAGTTGCCGAACTAATCAAGCGGGTAAAGCCTCTTGGTGCAAGCTACATAACCCTGGAAGTGCGCCCCAGCAATCAAGCAGCAAGGCGTTTCTACGAAAGCCTGGGTTTTAAAATCATGGGGCGCCGTAGGTATTACTATCCCGATGAAGATGCTTTGATTATGATCCTGGGAAAACTGCCCGACCCTGAAAAACTGGTTGATCCGCAGTTGGTTGAGAGAGCGAAACAGAACCGGGAGCATAGCTTTAAAGAGATCATGAACCGGGCTATGCGGGAAAGCACGAAAAATGAAGATAAAATGAATGATAGTTAATTTAGAGTAAGGCAAGGATATATCTAGAGAAAGGCTATATTTATAATGAGGGAAAAAATAACAAACAATACGGAAAAAGGAGAAATAGGCTTAGAAAATGTAGGCGATGTTTTAATCTTAGGGATTGAAACTTCCTGTGATGAAACTGCTGCTGCAGTAGTGAAAAACGGCCGGAAAATCTTGAGCAACCTGGTATCCTCTCAAGTTGAATTGCATGCCCGCTACGGGGGTGTAGTGCCGGAAATTGCCTCCCGCCAACACCTAGCCCTCTTGAACCCCTTGATCGACGATTCTTTAAAAGAAGCGAACATAAGCTTTAGCGACTTGCAGGCGATCAGCGTTTCTCACGGTCCCGGCCTGGTCGGAGCACTCCTTGTAGGTGTAGCCACTGCCAAGGCCCTGGCTTATGCCACCGGTCTGCCCCTTATCGCTGTCAACCACTTGGCCGCCCATCTCTATGCTAACCGCCTTGAAGGTTTTGAAATCAAATACCCGGCAGTAAACCTGATAGTATCAGGTGGCCACAGTGAGCTGCTCCTGGTCGATCAATCAGGCACCCATATTTCTCTCGGCCATACCCGTGATGATGCCGCCGGCGAAGCTTTTGACAAAGTGGCCCGCGTGCTCGAGCTGGGTTATCCCGGTGGCCCCTTGATTGACAAGCTGGCCGGGGAAGGAAACCCAAAAGCAATCGATTTTCCCCGGGCCTGGCTTGGCGAAGAAGGCCGCTTTGATTTCAGCTTCAGTGGATTAAAAACAGCAGTAATCAATCACCTGCACAGGCTCACCAGCGAAAACACGCCTTACAAATTAGCAGACATTGTGGCCTCCTTTCAGGAAGCGCTTATTGATGTCCTTGTGGAAAAAACCCTTGCTGCCGCTAAAGAGTACGGGGCAAAAACGGTCCTCCTATCGGGCGGGGTTGCTGCAAACAGTCATCTACGAAAAAGAATGGGGGAACGCTTGGCCCATGAAATGCCCGTAGTCAACCTGCACTACCCCTCTTTAAAGCTTTGCACTGATAATGCGGCGATGATTGCCGCCGCCGCTTACCCCCTTTTCCTGGAAGAAAAGTTTGCTTCGCTTGATTTAAATGCCAACCCTGGCCTTAAGCTGAAAGTGTAGCTCTGATTTATTTTTAAAAGCGTTGTTCGCTTAGTCGTGCTGTGTTTTAGGTTAGTGTTAGCTCATTGTGGTCAATGGCAGCAATTTAGCTGCAGGTTTTTTCTATGGTTGTCCTTTAGCATTCACCATCCATGACTCAGGCCTCGGCAACCTGCTTTGATGTAAGCTGACCAACTACAAACTTTTCTTCGGTGAAAATTGAAACTGCTATATCGCAATTTCATCCACCCAAAATGCAACATAGCTCCAACTGTGTAATAAAAATACCTTCTTTTAAACAACCTTGTGGAAAATTACTTGGATTACTTCTACAATATAAACATTATTAACAAATATGCCTCTACTGCAAGCTTTGTGGCTTCCAAATTAATCCTGAGATTATGTTAACTACTTGTCAATCTTGTTAAAAAGCGGCCAAGATTTGTTCACATATGGCTTTCACTTGTGGATAACTATGTGTATAATGTGGATTACTTTTCACAACATTAGAGTGTTAGTTGATAAGGTCAAGGTTTGTTTAGGCCAAAACTAGGTTTGTGGTAACATAATCTGTTGACAGTACTTATGCCCACAAGCAAGGAATCATGTGCTATAATGACAGAGTTGAAAAAAGTTATTTGAAACGGGGGACAACGGAGCTTTGAGTTTACCTTCAGGAATCAAACAAGTTCATTTTATCGGCATCGGGGGGTACGGAATGAGTGCCCTGGCGCTGGTCCTTATAGAGCAGGGTTACTTCGTCACAGGCTCTGATCTGAAGGAATCTCCTTTAATCCACAGCCTAACTAGAAATGGTGCCAGGGTAAAAATCGGTCATCAACAAGAAAACCTCGGTGCTGCTGAGTTGGTCATCTATTCTACTGCAATTCCCTCAGACAACCCGGAACTGGTCGAAGCAGAAAAACGCGGCCTCCTCCTGTGGCATCGCTCAGAGCTTTTGGCTGCTCTCATCAACCAGGCTTATGGTATTGCTGTAGCCGGAGCGCACGGTAAAACCACGACTACAGCCATGGTTGCCCTTTTGCTCGAGGCTGGTGGGTTTGATCCAACCGCCATCGTTGGCGGAGTGGTCCCCGCTTACAGCAGCAATGCCCGCCTGGGCAAAAGTCGCTATCTGGTAGCAGAAGCTGATGAAAGTGACTGTTCTTTTACCCGTTATTACCCGCAGGCTATCCTGGTGACCGGTGTGGAAGCTGATCATCTCGAGCACTATGATAACGATTATACTCGTCTCCAGGATGCATACAGAGTTTTTCTGGGCAATCTCAAGCCCGAAGGAATAGCTGTTCTCTGTGCGGAAGACCCTGCTTTAATCAGGCTTAGCCGCAGCTTAGAATCTAATACAGTATTTTATGCCCTTACCGCCCAGGCAGAAGGGCTTACGCCCGACTACTACGCTGCAAAAATAGATATCAAGGCAGGGGGATCAAGCTTCGCTTTTTATCATTGCGGCAAATGCTTGGTAAAAAAAGTACGCTTAAATATCCCCGGACGGCACAACATTATAAACGCTATCGGGGCACTGGCTCTGTCCACAGAAATTGGGCTTGACCCGAACTCCTGCGCTGACGCCCTTTATGGCTTTACAGGTGTAGGGCGCCGCTTTGAAATCATTGGTAGTGCCAGGGAAGTTACTATAATCGACGATTATGCCCACCACCCAACAGAAATAAAAGCTACCTTGGAGGCGGCGCGTAAAAGCGGTAGACGCCTGATCTGTATTTTCCAACCTCACCGCTATAGCCGTACGGTTGCTTTTTTTGATCAGTTTTCTGAAGCTTTTGCTCAAACAGACTACCTTTTTCTGCACAGTGTCTATTCTGCCGGAGAAAAACCGGTTCCCGGGGGCACCTCTGAAGATTTGGCCGGACGAATTAGCGAAAATAGCAAGGTCGATGTTTTTTACAGTGACGATTTGAACGTACTCGAGGAAAAAGCTGTGGAAACTGCACGCCCGGGTGATCTGATCATCACTATGGGAGCTGGTGATATTACCAGGTCGGCTCCTCGCATTCTAAAGCGTCTAACGGGCGATTAACTTCTTTTTTGCCTGGGGAAGAGTTAGAAGAATAAAAAGGTTTGTCGAAGGGGTAATAAAGTGGCCGGTTATATTGATCTACACAACCATATCTTACCGGGAATAGATGATGGGCCCCGTACCTTAAAAGAAGCAGTAAAACTGGCTCGGGATCTTGTCTCTGCAGGTTACTCAACTGTTGTGGTTACACCACATGCCTGCGGTGGACGCCCCCATCCCAATGTAATCACTGAACGCCTGGCAGAACTGCAGAGAAATCTTGATTGCAAGGAGGTTCCTTTAAGATTACTGCCGGGAGCGGAGAACCATATCAGTCCGGACCTGCTAGAATTGTTGGAAGAGAAAAAAGCGCTTACCCTAAACAATTCCAGATATCTCCTCATGGAATTGCCTATGCTGCAGCCACTACCTCCTTATACCGAAAAACTTCTGCAGAGTTTGGTAGCCAAAGGTTATTGTCCGGTGATTCCTCACCCGGAAAGAGTAATAGTTTTAAACCACAGGCATGAGTTTATCTATAAACTCTACCGCTCTGGGGCGATATACCAGGTTACCTGGGCTGCCATGCTTGGATTTTTGGGTTCTGCTGCTAAAAAAACTGTTTATTTCATGTTACGCAATAACCTGGTCCATTTGTATGCTACAGATGCACATCATCCTGCCACCCGTTTGTTGACAGTGAACAGGGCTGCAAGCATTCTTCAAGAAGAACAAGGCCGGGAAATAGCTTTGCTCATGTTAAAATCTCGTCCTAAGCAAATTATTGAGAATGAATCGATTGATTTTCCGATGGTGACACATAAAAAAGATCGTAGCTCAAGTAAGGCAGCTATACTGAAACGAATATTTAGCTTTAATAACTTAATTGAATGAATCAAGTGAATTATTGAAATAGCTTGTTCTATCATTTTCTGATCTTTATAATGATGATACTAGATAATAATAGTACTAGGGTATTGGGTTAAAGCTGTTGTTTTTGTTTTAGCTACTAACATAATTTTGTGAGGGAAAGCTAAATGTTACATAATTATGTTTATTTAATCATGGCCCCTTCAGGTTGGTTTGAGCCAAATATTTATTTTAGAAGGCACCGGGTTGCTCAGTTTTTTAAAAAGCAAGAGGATACCTCGATGGTGATATGGGCTTATCCTGTAAGTGCAAGCCTGAGAGTTCCTGAAAGCTTAAAAAGAGCGAAAAAACATATCGCTAATAATAATTTGATCCAGGCAAACAATAGCGAAATTATTGAATTTGCACTTCCTGATTATATGCCGGCCAGGATTATGCAATATAAACATGGTTTAGGGAACCAGGTTTTTAACAAGTTGACTAAACTGGTGAATAATTATCAAGCAAAAAAAGTTCTATGGTTTGCATATCCTGGGTACCCTTTTCTAGCCAATCTTTTGAATTGGGATCTGGTAGTATATGATTGTAGCGATTTATGGACTGAACCTTCCGGTGGGGCAAGATCAAACAGCTTTTCATCTAAATTTGCTAAAGGGTTAATCGATACAGCTGAAAAAAAGATCATTGAACACAGTGATTTGATTTTTACTTCTTCGGATTATTTGACAGAAAAAATTCACAGAGAAAACTCACGAGAAGCGATTACAGTTGAAAATGGTGTGGATTATTATCTGAACCAAAGAGAGGAAGGGATAGAAAAAGATAACCCTTTAAAGCATATACCTAAACCAAGATTTGGGTATATAGGAGCCATGCGATCGAAAATAGATTTTGAGTTGTTAGATCAACTGGCCAAGAACAATCCTGAATGGAGTTTAGTTTTAACTGGGCCAGATATGTTAAACAAAAAAGATCCATTTTATAAATTATTACATAACGATAATGTGTGGTGGACAGGAGAAGCAGCTAAAGAAGATTTACCCCTATATATAAGAAGTTTAGATGTTGGTTTATTGCCTTACCGCGAATTGGAATATAATAAAGCAGTGTTTCCAATTAAGTTTTTTGAGTACCTATCCCAGGGGATTCCGATTGTTGGATGTGGCGTACCTTCAACTAAAAAATACTCCTTTGAAGGTATATATCTTCATGTTAAAAGAGAAGAGTTTCTGGGAGCTTGTAAAACCGTACTTTCTTGGACTGATATAAAAGATGAACATTATTATTCCGAAAGAATTAAGCTTGCCAGGAAATCTGACTGGGAAATTAAGCTAAATTATATACATAATGCCATAAAAAGATGCATTAATGATTTTGATCGTGCCAATCTAAAATAAGGAAAGGTTAGTGTTACGGAAACTAGCCCTATAACATTATGAAATTACAAGCATTTAAGAACAAAATTACTTATATTGGTATTTATTTTTTATTTGTTTTGTCTAAAATTTTTGTTAAAGATAGGGATATATGGTTGGTTGCTTGTAGTGGTGAGCGTTGGGGCGATAATGCAGCAGCATTTTTACGGTATATGAATGATCATCACCCGGAAAAAGAGGTTTTTGCTGTTGTAAAAAATAAAACTATAGCTGAAGATAAAAGAATTGATTATGTTGAACGGAACAGGTTGTCTACTTTATTGTTAATTATGCAGGCAAAAGTATTTGCTTTTACCCATACACTGTCAGACATTGGCCCTTACCAGGTTTTTTCTTTTTCTAACGCACAGAAAATATGGCTCCAGCATGGTGTAATAGCGATAGGAAAAATTACTGCTTCTAAAGCCAGGCTAGACCAGTATGATATGATTTGTGCCAGTTCAAAAAAAGAGGAAAGGCTGATGGTAAGTGAGTTGGGAATTAAGCCTGAGGTTATAAAAATTACCGGTTTAGCCAGGCATGATTATTTAAGGGAAAGGGTACAATCACAGTTATTACGCGAGGGTATTCTTTTTATTCCAACCCAACGTAATTGGATAGGACAGTTTCAAGAAACAATATATGAAAATCTTATATTGAGCTGGGTTAATAGTCATAAATTAAGTGATATCAAAAACTATGCAAGATTAAAGATATGGTTACACCCGGGATGGCATAGGCAGGGTATGGAAGGAATGGGGCAAAGGTTTGAGGAAGTAGAGTATTACGGGTTGGATTATGATCCTCAAGCATTAATCAGTGAAAGTAAGGTACTGGTAACAGACTATTCTAGCATATATTTTGATGCTGCTATCTCTGGAATTCCCACAGTTTTTTATCAACCAGACAGGGAAGAGTATATTGCAAAAAAGGGGATATTTAAGGATTTTCTAACTCAAGATTTATTGCTGGTTGTGGATAACAAAAATGAATTAATAGATCACTTAAATAAGCTGATGACTGATGATGAATACTATAGAAAAAGAGTTAAAGCCGATCAAAGTTGGGCTTATCAATATGTAGAAACTTTTGATGGGAATTGTTGCGATAGAATTTATGAAGAGATCCTGAGACTATTAGCAGAATAATAATGAGTTGATCTAAAAATGGTGAAATCTGATATGGAAAGTGAAAATCAGTGGATGATTGAATTTTTAGGATTGCCAGGTGCCGGGAAAACCACTTTGGCAATTAACACAATAAAATATTTGGCTAACAATGGCTACGTTTGTTATGACCATGATTCTGTATTTAAAAATCAGCACATCAAGAACAAATGGGGTTTAGCCTTTTTATATGTTTTAAGAAACATCAAGCTTGCTTTCCATTTATTTTTTTATACTTTGTTGTCATCTCCATCTAATTTTCGTGAGAAGTATTACAGCTTTTATAGATTAATGATGACTCTTAAGTTATTGGTAATGCTGGAAAGTGGGCGCAAAAGATTGAACCAAGCCTCGATAATGATTTTTGACCAGGGAATTATTCAGTGTATTTGGTCGATAACTTCAATGAAGGGTTCAGTAAAAAAGGAAGTACTAAAAAAGGGATTGGCAAAAAATTGCAACATAATACCAGATATAATTATATATGTTAATATTGATTGGAGTACTGCTGCTAAAAGAATCAATCAACGGGGCGGTAAGTGTATTTTCGATAGCTTAAGTGTGGAAAGAACTGAAGCATTCTTCAAGAGCCAGCATAATAATTATACGAAATTATTAGAAGTCCTAAGAGAAGTAAAAAATATCAAGGTTATTGTAATAGATGGATCTAACGATATAAATGAAAATATTGGCTTATTAGCTTCTCATATTGAAAATGCCTTGGAGGAGGGCAAAAAATCAAACCTTTAAAGAATAAGATAACTTTTTTTATTGAGTCCCTCGAAATCGGCGGCATAGGTCGATTGACAATACTTATTTTAGCTAAAAAAAGGGGGCAGTACCTGCAACAGTTGTCGCATAATATCAATTTGGTGGATAAAAAAGATAAGAAGGTGTTTTTAAGTGTTAACTCGATAGGAAAGTATATGAAAGACACAACTCCTAAAGTACTTATATCAGCAAATGAACGAATTAATATAGTGGCTCTTTTAGCAAAAAAAATTTATAAAGCGCAAACAAAAGTCATAATTACTATTCATATAAATAATACTAAGCAAATACGTAACGAAAACAGGGGTTTTTTTATCTATGTGTATAGAAAACTAATTATATTTATAGCCAGATTAACTTATAAATGGGCGGATCATGTTGTGACAGTATCTCAGGGCGTGGCAGCAGACGCAGCAAAAATTTTTAAAATACCACCAAGCAAAATTAAGGTGATACATAATCCAATAGTGACCGGCAACATCGAGTATAAGATGAAGTTACCTGTGGATCACCCGTGGTTGAAACCGGAGGAGAAGCAGGTTATTTTGGGCATTGGTCGCTTGGTCAATCAAAAAGATTTTTATACCCTGCTTAGTAGCTTTGCACTGGTGAAGAAATCTATGCCTGGAGCTAAATTAATTATTCTTGGAGAGGGGCCACAGAGAGAAAAACTTGAAGAAAAAATACTAGCGCTGGGGTTAAAGGAGCACGTGGCCATGCCTGGCTTTGTAGATAATCCTTATAATTATTTGTATAACGCCTCAGTCTTTGTTCTATCATCGGCTTGGGAAGGATTTGGGAATGTACTGGTTGAGGCTATGGCAACAGGAACACCCGTCGTTTCTACCGATTGCCCTAGTGGTCCTGCTGAAATACTCTGTGATGGTAAATATGGCCCACTGGTTTCTCCTGGGGATATAAAAGGATTAGCTACTGCAATTGTTAAGATTTTAGAAAACCCACCCCCTTCTGAGCAGCTCAAACGCCGAGCGAATGACTTTACTGTTGAAAAAGCAGCAGAAGAGTATATGAAAATAATAAATGCTTATTGAGCATATCGAAATTCATGAGGAACTAAAATGAAAAACTATTTAAGGGAAAGGTCTAGGATGAAAATAGTCCATATAACGACGGTTCATGAACCTTTTGACAACAGGATTTTTTATAAAGAGTGTCTTGGTATGGCTAAAAAAGGCTACAAAGTTACCCTCATAGCCAGGCACCATCAAAATGAAACAGTGCAAGGAATATTTATTAGGGCTTTGCCAAAGGTTAAGAACCGGTTATTTCGTTTGATAAATACTACATTTAATGCTTACAAAGCCGCTTTATTAGAAAATGGGGATCTCTATCATTTTCATGACCCGGAATTCATGCCCCTGGCACTATTATTAAAAATTAAGCATAGAAAGAAAATTGTTTATGATATTCATGAAGATTATCATAGTTTGATAAAAATTAAAACTTATTTACCCGTTTTGTTGCGGCCGATTATAGCTAATCTGTTTTACCTTTATGAATTTGTTTTTTCAAAGCCATTTGTCAAGGTATTGGCAGAAAGGTATTATATGGAAAAATTTCCCAAGGGCCTGCCAGTCCTCAATTATCCCAACAGTAATCTTTTGCAGTATGCTGAAAATAATATTCCTGAAGATAGGTTAAACCTAATTTATACTGGAAACATATCAATCGAACGAGGTGCAATCGAACATGCAACACTCGTAAATTACTTCGAAAATGTTCATGTTTACCTGGTTGGAAGGTGTAGCGAAGAAGTTGCTGATAGAATTTATAGTTTAGTAGGAAGTAAAAGGGAGCGTTTATTTATTGTTGGAATAGAGAGGTTTGTGCCTTTTTCTGAAATAGTAGATTATTATAAATGGGGAAATTGGACGGCCGGTTTGGCCTTGTTTCCGCCTAACCCCCATTATGTCAACAAAGAGTTAACCAAGTTTTTTGAGTACATGAGTTTCGGTATACCTGTATTATGTTCTGATTTTCCTGTGTGGAAAAAATTAATCGAAGAGACCGGGTCTGGTCTTTGTGTCAAACCGGAAGATCAAACAGGGCTTAAATCAACCTTGAATTATTTATTTAATAATCGGCCAGAAGCAAAAAGAATGGGGCGAAATGGTCGTACTAACATAAAGGAGCATTTTAATTGGGAGAATGAATTGGCTAAGTTAGAAAAAATATATCTTGAAATGATAAATGAAAAAGGGGATCAGTAATTAAGTGCGAGTAATATATTTACATCAGTATTTTAATACACCTGACATGGAAGGAAGCACCCGTTCATATGAAATGGGAAGAAGACTTGTCAGTTATGGTCATTCAGTAGAAATGATTACCTCGTATCGAAAAGCTAGTAACAGGGATAGAAGGAGTTGGTTTATAACATATGAAGATGGAATGCGGGTGCACTGGATTCCTTTACCTTATTCGAATAAAATGAGCTATAAGCTCAGAATTAAGGCCTTTCTTAAGTTTGCCTGGCAAGCTACCTTAAGGGCTTCTTCTTTGAAAGCGGATTTGGTTTTTGCATCCAGCACACCATTAACTATAGCTATACCGGGGGTTATTGCAGCTAAAAAGCAGAGAATACCAATGGTTTTCGAAGTGAGAGACATATGGCCGAAACTTCCAATTGCGATTGGAGCTATAAAAAACCCATTATTAAAATGGGCAGCAAAAAAGTTTGAGCTGTTTGCGTATAAAAATTCAGAGCAAATTGTTGCTTTATCCCCAGAAATGAAAGACTCGATCAGGGAAACAGGATATCCTTCGGAACGGATCACTGTAATTCCAAATGGTTGCGATTTGGCATTGTTTGATAGAGGAAGGGAAAAAGGCAGGCAATTACGAAAAAAATATCACTGGATTGGCGAAAAACCACTGGTTATATATGCAGGGACTGTTGGTATAATTAATGGAGTTGATTATTTAGCCAGGGTAGCCTATGCTGCCCTGGAGATTGATCCGGAAATTCGATTTTTAATTTTGGGTAGTGGTCGGGGAGAAGGTAAATTACTAGAAGAGGCAGTCAGGCTTGGCGTATTTGAAAATAATCTTTATATTATGCCGGGAGTCCCCAAGCGTGAAATGGGAGAATGGCTCTCTGCTGCAGACCTTGCCACATCATTGTTTGTAAACTTAGAGGAAATGTGGGCTAATTCTGCAAATAAATTTTTTGATGCTTTGGCTGCCGCAAAACCTGTAGCAATTAATTACGGTGGTTGGCAAGCAGAAATAATTAAAAATTATGAAGCAGGTTTAGTGCTCGATCCCCTAGATGAAAAGGGAGCAGCTAAAATGCTTGCCAATAAATTAAGAGATAAAGAATGGTTGACAAATGCTGGCCTGACAGCTAGAAAGATTGCAGAAAAACATTTTGAAAGAGGCAAACTAGCAAAAGATCTTGAAGAAGTATTACTCAAGAGCTTGAAGCACAGTGATTAGCTTTTATTTTGGGTAAGGACAAATATATTTAGCAAGGATGACCTCCATGGTGAAACGAATTTTTGATTTTATTTGTGCTTTGTTATTATTAATTATATTTATTCCTGTTTTGGTAATAATAATGTTTGCCATTAATTTCAAGATGGGGTCTCCTGTATTTATAAAACAATTACGGCCAGGTTATCAGGGAAAATTATTTTATTTATATAAATTCAGGACAATGACAGAAGAGGTTGACAAATATGGAAAACTTCTTGATGATCAGCAAAGAATCACTCCTTTAGGGTTATGGCTTAGAAAATATAGTCTTGATGAATTACCTCAACTAATAAATGTTTTAAAGGGAGATATAAGCTTTGTAGGGCCTCGCCCTTTACTGGTTAAATATCTTAATCGTTACACCCCCGAGCAGTATAGAAGACATGAAGTAAAACCAGGGATTACCGGTTGGGCGCAGGTAAATGGACGCAATGCTTTGACCTGGGAAGATAAATTTTCCTTAGACCTTTGGTATGTTGATAACTATAATTTTTGGCTGGATCTTAAAATACTATGGTTAACATTAGTTAAAGTGGTTAAATCAGAAGGAATTAGTCAGGACGGGTGGGCAACTATGCCAGAATTTTTAGGGTATGATAATGATGACAGTATTCGAAACAACAGCCTTGAAAATAAGGATAAAGACAGTTTAAATGAAGACTTATAGAGGTGCTTTTGTCGATAAGGCGGGGCTAAGGTATTTGTAATATCAGAATTTACTTTATTTCGAAGGGACCTGAAAATTATGAAAGAAATTGTGATTTTGGGTGCTGGCGGGTTCGCCAGGGAAGCCAGTTTATTAATAGAAGAAATCAACGAAAATTTAACGAGTCTTGATAAATGGAAGCTGTTAGGTTTTATTGATGAAGATCAAACAAAGTGGGGCTTGAACCTACGAGGTTACCCTGTTTTAGGTGGATGGGAAGCATTAGTAAAAATATCGGATCAGGTACAGGTTATTGGGGCGGTTGGTAATCCAGAAGCAAAAAGGCACATGATTGAAATGGCAGAAGCACAGAGTAGAGAATTTGCCACCCTTATTCATCCAGAGATATCACTAAGTGATGATGTTAATATTGGGAAAGGATCTTTAATCAACAAGGGCTGCATTTTTACTACAAATATTAGTGTAGGTTCCCATGTTTCGGTCAATCCTGGTTGTGGGATCGGGCATGATACTTTTGTTGACAATTATACTACACTAATGTGGCATGTTAATATTTCCGGCATGGTCATAGTAGGGAAGGGTTGTTTGCTTGGTACCGGGAGTACCATATTACAAGGGAAAAAGGTTGGAGACTGGAGTATTGTTGGGGCCGGGGCTGTTGTTACAAGGGATTTGCCACCTGGCTGTACTGCTGTAGGGGTTCCAGCAAAAGTAGTCAAAAAATAGATAACGATTATGATCAAAACCAATAATTAAATATATTTAATGATTTAGGTTTTACAAGGAAAAATTACCGGTAACATTAAATATTTATAGCATCCGCAAATGGCATAAAGGAGAAGCTAGCTATGAACCGTGAAGCAAAAAAAAGGATTTATCTGTCACCACCTCATATGACCGGAGAAGAAAAAAAGTATATTGATGAAGCCTTTGAAACAAACTGGATAGCTCCACTTGGGCCTCATGTTGATGCTTTTGAAAAAGAATTGAGCGATTATTTGGGAGTAAAGGGAAGCCTGGCTCTAAGTTCAGGTACTGCAGCGATGCACTTAGCTTTGTTATTGTCGGGAGTAGGCGAAGGGGATCATGTGTATTGTTCTTCTTTAACCTTTGCGGCTACTGCCAACCCAATCTTATATGTAGGCGCTGAACCTGTTTTTATTGATGCTGAACCAACATCATGGAACATTAGTGTTGAAGCTCTTGAGAGGGCTTTATTTGACAGCAAAAAGAGTGGATCTTTGCCGAAAGCTGTGATCGTTGTTAACCTTTACGGGCAGAGTGCTAATATGGATGCTGTTTTAGAACTTTGTAATCAGTATGGTGTGCTTTTAGTTGAAGATGCAGCTGAATCGCTGGGTGCAACTTATAAAAATAAAGCTTCAGGAAGTTTTGGAAAATTTGGTGTTCTTTCATTTAACGGTAACAAGATCATTACTACTTCTGGTGGAGGAGCAATAGTGTCTCATGACGAAGAAGCTTTGGTGCGGGGACGGTACCTGGCTTCTCAAGCTCGGAGCCCCGTAAGGCATTACGAGCATACTGAAGTTGGCTATAATTATCGGCTAAGCAATATTCTAGCTGGTATAGGGAGGGCTCAACTCAAAGTATTGGATGAAAGAGTGAAGGCTAGAAGAGCTATTTTTGAACGTTATTATGATGCATTAGCTGGCATAGAAGGAATTGATTTTATGCCGGAAACCAGTTACGGAGTTTCTACGCGCTGGCTAACTACTATGACAGTAGATCCAGAACGTTGCGGGATAAATCGAGATCAAATTATAGATGCTCTCGATAAAAACAACATTGAATCACGCCCTGTATGGAAGCCAATGCAGATGCAACCTTTATATTCTGAATATAAATATTATAGCCATGTTCAAAGAGAAAGTGTATCTAAAAAGCTGTTTAATCACGGTTTGTGTTTACCTTCGGGATCTTCTTTGAGTCAAGAAGAACAAGATAAAATAATTGATATAATTCTGTCTTTGGCTAATATTCCAGGGTAATTATGTGGTTAAGGATATATAGTGAAGGAAATAAACTCAATTTAACGCAACTGGTTGTTGGGGGTAAAGAATGACTAAAATTAATTGGAACTGGTACATAAAAAATTTAGGCATGGCTGTGATTGATGCTGTACTTGTGATTACAGCTATTTCGGTAAGCGTGTACCTGCGATTTGATTGGGATGTTCCAAATATGTGGTTTGAACGTCTGGAAGGTGTGCTTCTTCCGGCTGTTTTGATCAACCTCGCTGTTTATTATTTATTCGGGTTTTATCGTCGAATATGGCGTTATGCCAGCCTTGATGAGTTAATGCTTATTGTTTTGGCTGTAAGTATAGGTTTAGCTGGTACTTTTCTTTATAGTTTATTATTTGGGATGCTACCACGCAGTTCATATATTATTGCCTGGTTTTTACTCGTGTTTCTTGTCGGTGCCTCGCGGATATCTGTTCGTTTGCTTTCTAATTATTTAAACCAATCATCGGAAAGTGGAGAGAAGCAAAATGCTCTTATTGTTGGAGCTGGAGAAGCAGGGGTCCTGGTAGCAAGAGAACTAAAAAAGCATGGTCGCAATTTGAATATAAAACTTTTAGGTTATGTTGATGACGATCACAAAAAACAGAATCAAATAATTCAAGGACTTCCCGTTTTAGGGACAAGTTCTTCCCTTTCCAATATTGTACAAAAATATGCGATAAGTGAAGTAATTATTGCCATGCCATCCGCGCCCTACCGCACTCTACAGGAAATAATTGGTATGTGTGAAGGCTTAGATGTAAAAATAAAAACAGTTCCCGGTATTTTCGAGATTTTAAAAGGTCAAGTAAGTTTAAAAACATTAAAAGATGTAGATATTGAAGATTTGCTAAGAAGGCCTCCAGTAGAACTTGATATGCAATCTATATCAGCTTATTTGGCTAATGAAACAGTTATGATTACTGGAGCAGGTGGATCAATTGGTGCAGAGCTATGCAGACAGATTGCCGGGTTAAACCCAAAAAAAATTATATTGCTTGATCATGATGAAAACGGGGTATTTTATATTCATCAAGAACTAAGCCAAAAAATTGACGAAGGAATAATCATACCACTGGTCCGTGATATTCAGAATAGAAGTTCATTGGAAAAAGTGATGGATGAGCATAGACCTACTGTGATATTTCACGCAGCTGCATATAAACATGTCCCGTTAATGGAAACGAATACCGAAGAAGCTATAAAAAATAATGTTATTGGGAGCAAAAATATAATTGATTTGGCATCTAAATATGAAGTAACACGTTTCGTTTTTGTATCAACTGACAAGGCGGTTAACCCTACCAGTATTATGGGGGCTACAAAAAGGTTTGTGGAGATTTACCTGCAAAATAAAGCCCGTAATTGCAACAGTTGTATTTATTGTGCAGTCCGCTTTGGCAATGTTCTGGGAAGTAAGGGTAGTGTTGTTCTTTTATTTAAAGAGCAAATTGCTCGAGGGGGGCCCTTGACGGTTACTCATCCAGAAATGAAGCGTTATTTTATGACTATTCCAGAAGCTGTCCAACTCGTTATTCAAGCGGGGGCTCTAGGCAAGGGAGGAGAAATATTTGTCCTGGATATGGGAGAGCCGATTAAAATTGTTGATCTCGCGCGTGATATGATTATTTTATCGGGATTAAAGCCTGAACAGGATATCAGTATCGAATATACCGGTCTTCGCCCCGGTGAAAAGCTTTATGAAGAATTATTCAACGATCGTGAGCATTATGCGGTGACTCGTCATGAAAGAATATTTATTGCTCCAGATACAGATCGGGATAAGCAGATTGTTCAGCAAGAATTGTATCGACTACAAGAAAAACTGGGGCTTCCCTTAAATGCTTTAAATAATCATGATTATATCAAGCTGGATGATGAATCAATGTAAACTTTTAATAGTTAGTTTTACCCGCTGCTTGAAAAAAGTTTTTGCAACTCACCGATGAAGCGCTTCAATCCCTTATGATCTTGCTTTTCGGTGGGGGTTTCTTTCTTACTGCCAATGAGACGGGCAGCAACCTGACTTAAGCCCGCGGTAGCGTTGCTTTCTGGGTAGGTGAGGATAAAGGGGTGCATCTCCCGGATCGAGCGGGCTACCGCCCTGCTTTCCGGTACGGCGCCTAAGTACTCTAAGGGCTGGCTGAGGTAGGTTTTGGAGGCGTTTAGTAAGTTTAACTTGATTCTGGCCTCATCGCCTGATTTTTCCACCCGGTTTAAGGCAAGCTTTATCTTGAGACTTTCCCGCATCTTACTGACCGTTTTCACTAAAGCGTAGGCATCTAAGATAGCGTGCGGGTCTGGGGTAGTGATGAGCAGGATTTCATCTGCCGCCATGAGAAAGTTGGTCACATTGGCAGAAATTCCGGCACCGGTATCTAAAATGACCACATCGCACATCTGATCAAGCTGGTTGAAGGAGTTGACCAGGCGGGTAAACTGCCACTGGTTCAAGTTGGCCAGTTTTTCTAGCCCTGAGGCTCCTGGTAGGATGGATACGTCTTGAGGCCCCTTGATTAAAATTTCTTCGAGCTTTTTTTCCCCATTTAAAAGATGGGCGATGTTATAGGGGGAATTTAGATTTAAGAGAAACTCCACGTTGGCGGTACCGAGGTCGACGTCGATCAGGGCAACCCGGTAGCCACGGCGGCTTAGCTCGATGCTTAAGTTGATCGAGGTGGTCGTTTTGCCGACACCGCCTTTGCCGCTGGTTACAGCGATTACCCGGGCGGGCGGATTTTTTTCTTCCTGGGCGGGGGCACTTTCAGTTTGGTTGCGGCCGCTTCTGGAAATAGCGTGCGGTAAGGTAATGGTTAGGGTGCGCTGAGGCTGAAAGGTGCGCGATAAGATTTCTGACTGGAAGCCTAAATCTTCAGCGGAGCCGGCCGGGCGGACCTGTAGGATTGTGCCTACGGGCAGTAGAGTGAGACGCCCGTCCTGCAAAGGTGCGGTAATCACTAGGTCATTGTCATTAACTTCTAAAACCTTGCTGTCTAAAGACCCCTTGTAGAGGGGGTTTTCGGTGGTTAGTTTTAGCGGCAAGCCGGGATAGAGCAAATAATCGCTTCCTCCTGGTATCAATACTTTTTCTTTCATTATCGGCAGCGCTTAGGACTTTTTAAATAAGCAGTGCACGGTTTGCTAAAAGATTTTCGACATCTTCATGCTTAATTCCTACTTGAAACTTTTACCTTTCAGGCTTTAAACTAGAAAAAACTGGTACGTAAGTATGGTATTTTTTAGGCTAAAGGTGGTTTTTCTTGCAGCAAAGCTTGCTTAGATGATGTATAATATTCGTGTAGGAAAATATAAATAATAAGACTTAGACATTGATGAAAGGTTTTAATAGATGAATCTATATATTATCGCCCAGTACCTTGATTTAAACGGGACGCAAGAAGACCGTCTGCTCAAGGTAGGGCAGGAATGCATAAAAAGAGGCCACGATGTAACCGTATTTACGATCAACCGGGTAGCAGATTTTGATTTAGGCGATAAGAAAATCGGTTTGCGTCAGAAAAACGGCTTGAAGATTATTACTTTTAATGTGCCCTTAGTAAGGGAAATGGGGGCGCTAAAAAAAGGGTTCGCTTTTTTAAAGTTTGCTCGAATGACGGGCAAACAAGCCCGGCAGTTGCCACCGCCAGATGTAATCTTGACTGTATCGCCGCCTTTGACTGCGGGCCTGCCGGCAATGAATCTGAGCAAATACTATAGTGTGCCGCTGGTGGCAGAGATCAGAGAGCTATGGCCTGATGGGCCTGTGAAACGCGGCACTTTGAAAAACGGCCTTATGATCAAGGCGGCCAGGAAGTTGGAGCAGCAATTGTACGAGAAGGCCGACCGAATTGTTGCTTTGGATGAACCTATCGCAGGGGCGATCAAAGAACGATGGGTAGAACGGGTCAAGCTATCGGTAATCGAGGAAGATCTCAGTGATGATCAACTGATCGAGCAGTACGAGCGGGTATTTAGAGGACTTACCAGTAAGGAAAAACTATTAAATTGATAAATTAAAAAGAGAGAATATCACCTAAAGCACAGGGAGGAAAAGAGCATGGACGGTTCGCGGAACAGTTACAGGAGAGGTTCGCGGAGCGAAAGAAGAAAAAAGAAAAAAGCAGCAGGAACAGCAAGGATTTATAAGGTTTTAGCGGTGGTGTTGATCGTAGCAGGTGTAGGAGTGATCGGCTACACCTGGTTAGAACAGTACCTGGTGGACTACCGGCAACAGCAGCTGCGGGAGGAATTTGAAGCTACCGCCGGGTTTCACCGTATTTTTGAAGACGAGCCGGAGAAGGTGGTTATCGAAGAGTGGCAGCCGATGCGCCTGATTATCCCCGCGATAGATATGGATCTGGTAGCACAGGGCGGCGGTGACGTCTTTGACGAAACGTTGCTTGATAAGGGCCCGACCCATTTCCAGATGAGCGATTTGCCGAGCTCAGAAGAAGGCAATGTCGCTTTTGCCGGGCACCGTGCTGGCAGGTGGAATTTCTTCTTGGATATTGATCAGTTAGAAGAAGGCGATGAGATCTATTTAGATGTGGAAGACGGCTACCGCTTCATTTACGAAGTGGAGTGGGTTGAGGTTTTTTGTAAGTACGACTGGGAACCGATCCATTCAACCGATTATCCGGCGATTACCCTCCAGACCTGCGAGCCCAAGCACGTCTCCAACCCCGATTACCGCCTGATGGCCCGGGGCAAGCTCAGGGAAGTGGTGGAAATACCGGTAGAAGCACCGGAAGTTAATTAAACAAGGGGAGGGCTAGTCTGTTTATGAGAGCCGGCGAAACAGCGGAAACGTCGCAAAGAGGCGGTAAAGTTTTGCAGGGATGCTGCCGGTTTTGCGGGACCCCTTTAGAGCATATCTTTGCAGACTTAGGTGTTTCGCCTCTGGCTAACTCTTACTTAGAGCCTGCCGACTTAAAAAAAATGGAGCCTTTTTATCCATTAAAAGTATATGTCTGCAATTCTTGCTTGCTGGTGCAGCTCGAAGAAGTGGAAAAGCCGGAGGCCATTTTTAGTCATTATGCCTACTTCTCTTCCTATTCGGATAGCTGGTTGGAACATGCCAAAAATTACGCATGGAAAACAATAGAACGTTTTAATTTAGATAAAAAAAGCAGGGTGCTTGAGATAGGCAGTAACGACGGTTACCTGCTTTCTTTTTTTAAAGAGCAAGAGATACCTGTTACAGGGATAGATCCGGCAGAAAATGTAGCAGAAGTGGCAAAAGCAAAAGGCATCGAGACATGGGTGAACTATTTTGATCAAGAACTGGCTGAAGAACTGGTGGCAGCAGGTAAAAAGGCTGATCTGTTAGTCGGCAACAACGTGCTTGCCCATATCCCTAATCTAAACAATCTTTTACGAGGGATGAAAAAAGTGCTTAAACCTGGCGGGGTGATCAGCTTAGAATTCCCGGGGCTTTTAAGTTTGATTGAAAAAAGGCAGTTTGACACAATCTATCACGAGCACTACTCCTATTTTTCCCTCACCAGTGCAGTGAAGGTTTTTAGTAGCCATGGTCTAGAGATTATCGAAGTAGAAGAGCTCGCTACCCATGGGGGGTCTTTGCGCATCTTTGCCTGCCGGAAAGAAGATAAAAATATTCCTGTAGGCGCGTTAGGGGCAACCGCAGACACTTTGATGACGGGAAAAAGAAGAGTGCAGGAATTACTGGCTTTAGAAGAGAAGAGGGGTTTAACAAATTTAGAGACGTACAAGGCTTTTAGCGAGCAGGTGAAAACGGCTAAAAAAGAGATTTTGAAATTTTTGATCGGAGCGACTGAGCAAGGCAGTCGGGTGGCTGCCTATGGCGCTCCGGCTAAGGGCAATACCTTGCTAAACTATTGCGGCATCGGCCCGGAACTGATTGAATTTACCGTGGACCGCAGCCCGCACAAGCAGGGCCGTTACCTGCCTGGGAGCCACATCCCGGTACTTGCACCTGAAATGGTCGATCAGAAACGCCCCGACTACCTGGTGGTTTTACCCTGGAATTTAACCGGGGAAATCACCAACCAGATGGAATATATCAGGCAGTGGAACGGGCGGTTTGTCATCTTTGTACCGGAAATAAATGTCTTTTAGGAGGTGCCCCATTCTTGAATAAGCCGGTCCTGGTAATGTTCCTGGCTTTTTTAACCGGCGCGCTTGCTCTTTTAGGTACGGGCTGCGCAGAAGAAGAGGAAGAAGAGGCCAGGTTTAAAGAAGAAGACCTTTATGCAGTTAATGCCTACGTGGAAGAACTAACCCCGGTGCTATTAGACGTAGTGCCGGACCTGAAGGGTTGGACAAGGGACCCGCATGCAGAAGAGGATATGCCCTTTGAATATGACGAGGAAAGAAGAGAGTGGTTGCAAGAGCACAAGGGAACGATCGAAGACGTGCAGGATGAACATTTGGATGAAACTTTCCCGGAGATGGAAACGATCGAGCACTGGGAAGTAGTGGTGGTTAGAGGCGATAGAGAATGGTTGATGGAAGGCGACGAGGTGGTGGAAGCGCTGGAAAAGCTGAATCAATTCAGCGATGAAATGACCGGTGCCATAGAGATGATCGTTAAAAGTTCCGGTGAACTCGATGAAGAACAATCAGAAGAAGTGCTCGAGGTCATCGAGAGGACCGAACCAGTGGTGACAGAGGTCAGAGAAGCTATATTTAGGGAATAAATATTTGAGCAGGGAGGTCTTGAATTTTTTAAACAGATGATCTTCGAAGCATGTAACCTTTCCGGGGCCTTTGTTATTGAGCTTGAAGCAAAAGAAGATGAGCGGGGGTTTTTCGCGCGCACCTACTGCAAGCACGAGTTTGAAAAGTTGGGTCTTACTTTTGAGATTGTGCAGGCGAATCTTTCCTGGAATAAAAAGAAGGGTACCCTGCGGGGCATGCATTACCAGGCGGAACCTCATGAGGAGGCAAAGTTGGTACAATGTGTTAAAGGAACAATTTATGACGTGATCGTTGATCTGCGCGAAGAGTCTGAGACCTACTGCTGCTGGCAGGGAGTAAAGTTATCAGAGGAAAACAGGCGGCTAGTTTATGTTCCGGAGGGCTTTGCNCACGGCTTCCAGAGTTTGGAGGATAACACNGCCGTTTATTATATGATGTCAACGTTTTATAACCATGAATCTGCCCGGGGAGTGAGGTGGAACGATCCAGCCTTTGGCATTAAGTGGCCTCTGGAAGAAAAAATAATCTCTTCTAGAGATCTCAGTTGGCCGGATTATAAAGCATGAAAAAAGTCCTCTTAACGGGAGCCGGCGGTTTTATCGGTTCTCACTGTATCGAGCCGTTGTTAGAACGGAGTTTCGAGGTGCACGCGGTTAGCTCGAAAGATCGGCGCAATCATAGAAGAGAGAATTTAGAGTGGCACCATGCCGATTTGCACAATGCAGAGCATGTCCTGCGCCTGATCGCCGAGGTGAAACCGCAGTACCTGCTGCATTTGGCCTGGGACGTGACCCCGGGGTTTTACTGGAACTCTCTTGAAAACCTGCGCTGGGTGCGCACCAGCTTAGGCCTGTTCCAGGCCTTTATCGACAGCGGGGGTAAGCGGGCGGTGATGGCCGGCAGCTGCGCCGAGTACGACTGGAGCTACGGCTTTTGCACTGAATACCAGACCCCGCTCTCCCCGAACACCCTGTACGGGGTTTGTAAGAGCTCGCTTAATCAGTTAACCGGGGCTGCCGGCGAGCAGGCAGAGGTGAGCACCGCCTGGGGGAGACTCTTTTTCCTCTTCGGGCCGGGTGAACATATCGACCGGCTGGTGCCCACGGTGGTTACCTCGCTTTTGCGGGGTGAATACGTGCCCTGCACCCACGGGGAGCAGGTGCGCGACTATATTTACGTTAAAGATGCCGCTGCCGCTTTTGCGGCTTTGCTTGACAGCAGTGTTAAGGGCCCGGTTAATATCGCCTCCGGGCGGCCGATTTTTTTGAAAGATATAATCGGCCTGGCGGCAAGGGAGGTAGGACGGCAGGACAAGGTCAGGTTTGGCGCGATCGCCGCTGCAGGGGATGACCCGCCGTTACTTTTGGCAGATACCAGGCGCTTAAAAGATTCGGTCGGTTTTGAACCGGCTTACAGCCTGGAAGACGGCGTCTTAGAGACGGTAGACTGGTGGAAAGGGAAAATGGGTATAAGAAAGGACGGGTGAGCAAGTTTTGCGGGAAGCAGAAAAGCTAAAGATCATGATTGTCGGCACTGGTTACGTAGGTTTAACCACAGGGATGGCCTTAGGATATTTGGGCCACAACGTAACCTGTGTGGACAAAGATACCGAGATTATTGATAAGTTAGAGCGGGGCATTTCGACCATTTATGAACCGGGGCTAGAAGAACTGCTCCAGGAAACCGGTGAAAAAGTTAATTTTACCCGGGAAATCGGGGCAAATTTGCCCGGTACAGATATCGTGATTATTGCAGTTGGCACACCTTCTAAAGAAAATGGCGATACCGATTTAAGCTACGTAGAAGGAGTGGCCCGCGAGGTGGGCCAGGCCTTAGACCCGTCTGACCCGCCGGTGGTGGTCAATAAGTCGACTGTACCTATAGGGACGGCCAGGCGAGTGGAAACAGTGATCAAAGAAGAACTCGAGAAAAGGGGCCTAAGGTGTGAGTTCAGCGTGGCCTCTAACCCGGAGTTTTTACGGGAAGGAGCTGCCTTGCACGACACCTTCTACCCTGACAGGATCGTGGTTGGTGCAGAAGAGGTGCAGGCGATGAACTTGCTTCGCCAGATGTATGCGCCGATTATAGAGCAGACCTTTACTCCGCCACAAGCAGTGCCGCGGCCGGAAGGATACCAGCTACCGGCGCTGGTCACTACCAGCCCGACTAGTGCAGAGCTAATCAAATACACTGCCAACGCTTTCCTGGCGATGAAAATATCTTTTATCAACGAGGTAGCAGGCATTGCCGACAAGGTGGGTGCAGATATTACCGAAGTAGCCAAGGGTATCGGGCTTGATAAAAGGATCGGGCCCGGGTTTTTAAAAGCGGGTGCCGGTTGGGGCGGCAGCTGTTTCCCGAAAGATGTTCGCTCCCTGCTTTTTACCGCCAGCCAGTACAACTGCGATTTAGATTTGGTCCAAGCAGCCTTGGATGTTAACCGACGCCAGAAAAAGAAAGTGATCGAAAAGCTACAGGAAGCCTTAAAAGTGGTCCGCGGCAGCACCGTGGGAATCTTCGGACTTTCCTTTAAGCCCAATACCGATGATATCAGGGAATCGCCGGCAATTGATGTAATTGCCGAGCTGCTTGATATGGGCGCCCGGGTGAAGGCATATGACCCGGTGGCAGAAGAACGCTACCGCAAAAACTTCCCCGGGCAGGAAGTTGTCTACTGTAGTGCGGCTGGCGAAGCAGCCAGAGACTGTGATGCAGTGTTGATTTTAACCGACTGGGATGAGTTTTACCACTTACCCTGGGAGGAGCTCGGAGATTCGATGAAGCAAAAGATCATCGTTGATGGGCGTAATATGTTAAATGGCAGTGAGTTAAAAGAAAAGGGTTTTAGCTACAGCGGCATCGGCCGGTAGTTAGTGCAGCTTTTTTTAATATTTGTTCAGCCTTGCTACATTTTGGACTGGTGCCGGTTCATTGTGTGCAATGGCAGCGGCTAAAGCTACAGGCTTAATCTTTGGTTACACTTTAGCATTCGCCATTTAGGGCTCTAGACCTCAAGCGGCCTGTCTCCATGCAGTCCGACCGGATGCAATCTTTGCTATATCGGCCATTGCTACCGCTCTATCGCAAAGGCTCCTGTCCAAAAAGCAGCAAGGCTGAGCAGTAACCTATTTTATAATGCCTTGCATGTGAATTGCGGTGCAGACAGGTGAAAAGGAGGGGCCGGGTGGCTGAAATAATATCACCGAGGGAAGAAAACTCAGAGGATTTAAGAAACGAGGTTGCTCCCGCTGAATCACCGCAAGAGGGAAAAAGCCTGAGGCAAGGAGAAATTAGTGCTGCTAAAGGTCCGGTCGTATTTTTAATTACCCGGGCAGAAGAACCCGGCGGGGCGCAAAAGTACGTGCTCGAGACAGCCGCAAAGCTTAAAGAGGCAGGCGAACAGGTTTTAGTTTTAGCCGGCGGCAGCGGCTATTTATCTGATGAGCTTCTCACCCGCGGCATTGCTTTTCAGGAACTGAAACACCTGGTCCATCCGATCAGGCCGCTTAAAGATTTGCTTGCTTTCTTTGAAACCAGGGCGGCTTTGAAAGGGTTAAACCCGGGACTGGTCAGCACCCACTCGAACAAAGCCGGGTTACTCGGGCGCCTGGCAGCGAAATCCTTGGGAGTGCCAGCGGTGCATACCTCACACGGCTTTTTGTTCGGGGGAAGAGAACAAAGCCCTGCAGGTCGGTTTTACCGCTTGATGGAAAAGATCGGGGCTTTTGCGGCGGACAAAATAGTTGCGGTTTCAGAAAGCGAGGCGGCGCTTGCCCGAAAGTTCAAGGTAATCTCAAAAGAAAAACTGGCGGTGATCCATAACGGGCTGCCTGATATTGATGAAACTCTGATCGCAGAGCCTGCGGTTGAACCGCCGCGGTTGGTGATGGTGGCGCGTTTTGCCAGGCCCAAAGACCACCGCACTTTGCTCGGCGCTTTAGGGAGCTTAAAAGAATACCGGTGGCAGCTTACTTTTATAGGTGAAGGGCCGGGGTTGGCGGAAGCTAAACAGTTTGCCCGACAGCTTGATCTTTTAGAGCGGGTTGAATTTTTGGGGACCCGGGGTGACGTGCCGCAAATTTTAGCTAAAGCACAAGTTTTTGTGCTCTCCTCAAAAAGGGAAGGTTTTCCCTTAAGCGTGTTAGAAGCAATGCGGGCAGGGTTGCCTGTGGTGGTATCACAAGTTGGCGGGATCCCGGAAGCAGTAAAAGAGGAGGAAAGCGGATCTTTATTTGCCCCAGGAGACAAAGAGCAGTTGAAACAGAAATTAGAGGTTATGCTCAAAGATCCGGGCAAGCGCAAAAAAATGGGGCAGGCGGGACGTAAGTTGTTTTTAGAAAGGTTTACCCTGGACAGGGTTTTTGTAGACACATATACACTTTACAAAGAAATAGCTTTAAAAGCGGTTGAGGGGGAGAAAGTATGAAAGTAGTGATATTAGCCGGTGGCATGGGTACGCGTTTGGCCGAAGAAACCGTCACCCGGCCGAAGCCGATGGTCGAGGTTGGGGGGAGACCGATTATCTGGCACATTATGAAGCACTATGCCCACTACGGCTTTAAAGAATTTATCGTTGCCCTGGGCTACAAGGGTGAAATGATCAAGCGATACTTCTACGACTATTTCTGTATGAATGGCAGTGTTTCGATCTCACTGGCCGACGGGAGGACCGAGGTGCATGATGAGGTCACCGAGGATTGGTTAGTACACCTGGTGGAAACCGGACTTTTCACCAACACCGGAGGACGTTTAAAAAAACTGGCTGATTGGTTGGATGATGATAGGTTTATGCTTACCTATGGCGACGGGGTTTGCAATGTCGATATAAATGAGCTGGTGCGGTTCCATCGTCGTAACGGCAGGTTGGTGACCGTTACTGCGGTCAGGCCGCCGGCGCGTTTTGGCAGCCTGGAGTTCTCAGACGGGGACCTGATTACTGAATTTGTCGAAAAGCCCTTAACCGGGGAAGGCTGGATCAACGGCGGCTTTTTCGTGGTGGAAAAAAAGGCCCTGGAATATATTACGGGTGATGTGCCCTGGGAAAGCGAGCCTTTACGAAATATTGCTGCCGATGGGGAGCTGGTGGCCTACCGCCACGATGACTTCTGGCAGTGTATGGATACCTACCGCGAGCTGAAAATCTTGGAGAATTACTGGAAAAGCGGGGAAGCGCCCTGGAAAATCTGGTAGGTCGATTTAAAGTTAAAGCGGGCAGGAGTTGAATGCATATGGATAGGCAAAATTCATTCTGGCTCGACCGACCGGTGCTTGTTACCGGGGGCACCGGTTTTTTAGGAGGCTGGTTGGTCAAAAGTTTGCTTGATTACGGTGCTTCAGTGGTCTGTGTGGTGCGCGATTGGGTGCCACACTCGGTACTTTTACAGGAAGAACTGCACAATGAAGTTAATCTCGTCCGTGGCTGTGTGACTGACCAGTTTTTCTTAGAGCGAGTTTTAGGAGAATACGAGGTGGCCACTGTTTTTCATTTAGCTGCCCAGAGCATTGTGCCGATTGCCAACCGTAACCCGGTTTCTACTTTCGAAAGTAATATCAAAGGAACTTGGGCTTTGCTCGAGTCCTGCAGGCGTAGCCCGGGTATAGAGCAGGTAGTGCTTGCTTCTTCAGACAAGGCCTACGGCAGCCAGGAAGAATTGCCTTACCATGAAGATATGCCGTTAAAGGGGATCTATCCCTATGATGTGAGCAAGGCTTGTTGCGACCGGCTCGGGTTCAGTTATGCTTCCACGTACGCCTTGCCGGTGGCGATCACCAGGTGCGGTAATTTTTATGGTGGTGGGGATTTAAACTGGAACCGGATCGTGCCAGGCACAATCCGCGCACTTTTAAGAGGGCACCGGCCGATTATTCGCTCGAACGGTAACTATGTGCGTGATTATTTCTACATCGAAGACGGTGTGGCAGCCTACATGTTGCTGGCTGAAAAATTGGCCGAAAACCCTGAACTAAAAGGCGAGGCCTTTAACTTTTCCACCGAGAAAAGGTTGAATGTGCTTACGCTGGTTGAAAAAATTATAGATGTGATGGAAAGCGAACAGCTTCCGGATGTGCGCGGCGAGGCTGGGCATGAGATAAGGGAGCAGTACTTAAGCTCCGAGAAAGCGCGCAGATTGATCGGCTGGCAACCTTTATATAGCCTGGAAGAATCACTACAAAGGACGGTAGACTGGTATAGAAAGTACTTGCGCCATGAAGATTAATATTTTGATATCCACGATCGATGATGGCCTGGCGAAGGTGGAAGATATATTGCTTACGCCAAGTGAAGACGTGCGTTACATTGTTTCCCACCAGGTTACAGATGAAAGCTACCGGCAAGTGCCGGAGGGCCTTAAGCGCAGTGATGTAGTCTTAAGCCAGATCACGGGCAGGGGTTTATCACGCAACCGCAATAACGTGCTTAAGTACGTAAGTGAGGGGATTTGCCTTTTAGCAGACGATGATGTCCGTTACACCGAGGAGAACTTTCGGGCAATCAGAGAGGCTTTTACCGGTGACCCAGGGCTGGATGTGGCCTGCTTTAAGATTGCTACGCCACCGGGTGAAGGTGAGTACAAGGATTATGCCCCGGATCCGTACCTTCTGAATGAAAAAAACGGCCACTATATTTCCTCACTCGAAATTGCCTTCCGTCTAGAGGCGGTAAAAAGATGCGGGATCAAGTTTGATGAGCGCTTTGGGTTGGGTAGTGATTTGATCCACTATGGCGAAGAAGCGGTTTTTATCTACGATTGCATCAAAGCCGGGCTGAAGGTTAAATATATTCCTAGCTATGTGGTTGAACACTCGGTGATGAGCGCTACCAAAGCGATGGAAGATTACACCACTCCTAAAAATATTTTTAAGGGTGGTTATGATGCCAGGCGCTACGGTTGGCGGGCGCTTACAGCTGCCTTTTATGATACCGTTCGCCTGCGAGGTGAGCTGGCCCGCTACCGCAGGTCTCCACTGGTTTATTTAAAAGAGCGCCTCCAGGGGGCTTCCTATATTCTCCTAAGCCCGCGGGCAACCGGGCGTGATGGGGTGCGGCGCTTGCATTAATTAATTTTATGCGAAAACCACTAAATTTCCCTTTGACTTCCGGATTAAATTTTGTAATAATGCAGTCTGTGCGCAGGTAGAATAAACGAGAGGCAAAAAGAGCTTCTTCCATAATTATTGCGCCAAAATTGCGGGTGGCTTGTTTTACATGAAATCAGCTCACCCGGAAAGGTGCTGATAAGTTTGCAATCACAGGTCAGCGTTCTGCTGCCGGTTTACAACGGCGAAGCATATATAAAAAAAGCAATTGAAAGCGTCCTTGCTCAAGAATATCCCAACTTTGAATTTGTGATTTTAGATAATGCTTCTACTGATCAGACTCCTGAGATTATTGCCGAATATGCCGGGGATGAGCGTGTGCGAGTTGTGCGCAACTCTGAAACCCTGCCCCGCCTGGAAAATTTTAAGAAGGTTTTTGCCCTTGCGGACGAGGAAAGCCGCTGGTTGAAATTCATCGGTGACGACGATAAGCTTTTGCCCGGCTGCCTTGCTGAGATGGTGCGGGCAGGTGAAAAGGGCAAAAATGTGGGCCTGGTTTCTTCACGCTATTACGATGGTGAGCGCCTGGTCAACGGGATCCTTCCTTCCGGGCAGGAGTTAGAAACAGGGCCGGTTTTGCTCAAGCGCATGCTTTTAAAACCGGAAGCACGTAAGGCGATTTTTTCTCCGACTTCAATTATGATTGCACGCAAGGCTTATGAAGAGCTTGGGCCTTTCCGTACCGACTTACTCCATGCGGACAGCGAACTGTTCTACCGCGTCTTAAACCGCTATAATTATGCCTTCGTACATAAGCCCCTGACCGTAACCGGTTTCCACAGTGGTTCAGGCCAGGCCGGCAGTATTGTTAGCGGGCATACCTTTTTAGAGGCTTACTTAATCCGTTATTACAACCTGCAACAGTACGATAACCTGGTAATGACTCAGCTAGAGGTGGAAAGGATTAAAAACAACCTGGTGGGCGACTCGGTCGGTTTTATGCTCGGGCGCCTGGCGGAGCGCGACTTTAAGGCAGCCTTTACGCATCTGGCCAGGATCCCTGCCGCCTGTTCTTATCACCTGCCGGTCAGCCTCTTTTATTTTATTCGGCGGGGGCTCAGCAAGCTGCTCCGGGGAGAAAAGATCACCCTGCTTGCCAGGTAATCCTTTGGGGGAGGGTGCTGTTTGTGGCAAAGGACACAGAAAAAGAACCCGGCAGGCAGGAGACTGCAGCAAATGAAGAGTTAACCGGTAGCCCGGGTGGCTTCAGCTTTAAGAAACTTTTTTCAGACCTGGCCATCTACAGCTCGGGCAGCCTGTTGATCAAGGGCATGTCGATAATTTCTGCACCAATTTTTACCCGTATTTTCGATCCTTCCCAGTACGGCGCCTGGAGCTTTATCAACGTGATCGCCACCTTCTTGACCGGTATATTAATTTTAGGGGGCGACAATGCTTACACTCGCTTTTTTTTCCAGTGCGAAACAGAAGAAGAAAAACAAACTTTATCTGTAACCTGGTTTTCTTTTTTGGCCCTGTGGAGTATAGTGCTGGTGGCCCTGGTGCTTCCTTTCAGCGGGCCGCTTTCAGAGTGGCTGCTCGGCGAGGAGGGCTACCGGCTCGCGCTGACCGCAGGTTTTATTACAAGTCCTTTTTTGATGATGAACCTGATCCTTTCACAAGCCCTGCGCAACCGCTTCCAGGCCAAAGCTTTTACTTTCTTGAACGTTACTACCGCTCTTTTAACCCTTACTTTGTCGGTAAGTTATGTGCTTGTCTTTGACTTAGGCGTAGCAGGCGCCCTTTTCGGGGCCGCTACCGCCGCTTTGTTGATGATCCCGGTGCGGCTTTACTTGATCCGCGACCTTTTAACGCTTCGCTTTTCCGTGCCTTTCTTAAAGAAACTGCTTGCTTTCGGTTTGCCCCTGGTGCCGATGAACGTTGCTTTTTGGCTTTTTAGCAATGCCGACCGGTTGATGCTTGCAAGGCTTTCTACTTTAGAAGAGGTGGGGCTTTATTCAATTGCTGCAGCTATGGCTGCTGTGCTAATGCTTTTACAAACGGCGGTGGGCCAATCCTGGCTGCCGCATGCGGTCAAGGTTTTTGAAGAAAACCGGGAGCTGGCCAGAGAGGNGTTCAAACGGACGATGGTTTATTTGCTCGCTGTCTCCGGGTTTGTGATCACCGGTTTTGTCGCTCTTGCCCAGGAGGTAATCTTTATCCTGGTCCCGCCTGTCTACTACGCTTCTTTTATCGCCCTGCCCTTTTTAGCGGCAGGCTTTCTCTTTTTTACCTCCGCGCAAATTTCTGCCGTGGGGATTATGGTCAAAAACAAGACCGTTTACATTATGCTTGCCTGCTGGCTGGTGGCGGTAGTGAACCTGGGGTTGAATACTCTTTTAATCCCTGCCTTCGGTATCGCCGGGGCGGGCAGCGCCACCGGGCTTTCCTACATCTTGTTTGCCGCCGCTTACTTCTTCATCTCCCGCCGGCTATGGCCGGTAGATTATCCCTTAAAACCGGTCGCCGGCCTCCTGGCTGTACCGCTGGCAGCTATCTTCGTACTCGCTTTTATTGCCCTCTACGGACCGGGCGTAGGAGTTAACTTTGTCTTAAAAATGACGGTGCTCTTAATTACCGGGGGCTTTTTACTTCTAATCGTGGCCCGGACGGAAAACTTAAGCCCGGCCGAACTTTTCTCCATGGCCAAAGGTTTATTCAAGAAATAGTTGCTCAAACCAAATGGAATTGCTCTTTGCCTGCAGGAAGAGATGCTCCCCGTCTGTTGAATTATATTCCCCCTTATACTTGTTAATAGTTGATAATAATTGTGTTATGTGGTATAATCGCCTCGATAGGTGGTGATTAACTGGTTGATTATAGTGCGTATAAGCTAGTTATGATTGATCTGGGTATGAATGTAAGACCGGGGTAAGTGAATTGTGATATAATTAAAATAAGACGAATGAAGATGAATTGATAAACTTATCAAACTTAGTTGGGTCTGTATTTTTGACGGACCAGGGAAAGAACATTGAAGATAACCTTGAGCGAATAAAACGTTTTAGCGACCAAATAGAAAAACTGGACCCGGAAGAATTTGAACTGTTTTTTGCCTGGGCTAAGAATATACTTATGCGAGGCAAGCCGGAAACCGAGGTAAGTGAAGCCATTGAAATATTAGACCGGGTTAGACCTGGGGAGGTGATAGAAATGATCTCCAATATGGAAAGAAACTTGCAAAAGGCTTTTGAGGATGCAGAGAAACAAGGGGTTGAAAAAGGGATGGAAAAAGGAAAAACAATAATAGCTAAGCGTATGCTTGCCCGAGGTGAGGATGAAGAAAAAATCATGGAATATACCGGGCTTTCAAAAGAAGAGCTGGCCAAGCTACGCCAATAGGGTCATTGATCCAGTTATCAACTATAAATCATTATTCCAACAAAAAAATGATAATGGATGACTTTGGTAGTCTTTTTCCGGTATCTTCAATAAAAAACCTGGGGAAAAATTTTCATTTCAGTCGAACAATAGTTTATCTTTTAGAACATAAGGTTTATATTATAAATGGCTGCTGGTATTTTTTAAAATAAAGATATAAGGATGGTAGCTATGAAGAAAAATAAAATTAAAAATGCTTGTGAACAAGGGGTAGAATACTACTTTAAAATAGAATTGTATCCAGTAAAAAGCGATAAAGATAAAGTGGAATGGGCAGCAGAAATACCGGACCTCCCCGGTTGTGTCGGTGGTGGCAATACTCCGCAAGAAGCGCTTGCAGCAGTTGAAGATGCTAAAAATGCATGGATAGAGATAGCTTTGACCGATGAAACGAAGATACCGGAAACAAAGGTATTGAAAAATCAAACAGAATTATAGCTAAAGAAAACATTACTATAACTGATGTTTTAGGAAAAGGTAAAATGATAAGTCTCATTAATTTTGAGTTGTGGAAGGTATATCCATGTTGATAACGAAGGTTAATTACAACATTTACTTGAAGGGATGATTGGCATGATCACTTATGTGGTCAGCGATATATTTAAGAGTCCAGCTCGTGTTTTAGTAAACACTGTTAATACTGTTGGTGTTATGGGTAAGGGAGTGGCAAAAGATTTTAAACTTATATATCCCGATATGTTTAAACAATATCAAAAATTATGTGAGGAAAACAAGCTAGACATAGGCAAATTATGGATATATAAGACATCAAATAAATGGATATTAAACTTTCCTACGAAAAAACATTGGAGAAACCGATCTAAGCTTGAATATATAGAAGCTGGCCTGAAGAAATTTGTATGCTCTTATGCCGATAAAGGTATTACTTCAATATCTTTTCCAATGCTTGGTTGTGGTAATGGTGAACTTGATTGGGATACAGAGGTGCGCCCACTAATGGAAAAATATTTAAATCCATTACCCATTGATGTGTTTATACATTTATACAGAGACAACCCCTTTGAAGTGGAACACAGAAATATTAAAGAAATAAAGCAATGGTTAAGAAGTGAGCCAGGCTCTTTGGCTTTCGTTGAAATATGGGACGATCTGGCCAATTTACTTAAGGAAAAGGTAGTACTTGAAACATTGGATACCGGGCAGCAGTTTTCAGTTGAATTAAGCATTTCAAAAGAAGAAATCACGGTTGAATTTAACGGAAATAAATATTATTTCAGTAAAGATGATTTACTAGTTTTATGGCAGCAAGTTAGAGACGTTGGGTTCTGTGTACCAGAAATTATGCCAGGGGAACTTGGAAAATATGCTTCTTGTTTTATTGCGCTATTAAACCAGTTGCCATATTTTCAACCGGTTTTGATTGCAAACCAATATGATAAATTGAACAAAGATTCAGTGGGTCTGCGGTTATGGTCGAAGGAAAGCAATAAAAAAGGTAAAAAGAATAATTGTTCTGCCGGAGAAAAGCAATATGAACTTGCGTTATAAGCCTGATGCTCATAAAATTGTTGATGCTATTGGGGCTTTGGAGAAAGCAGATTGGTTGGATGACGCTCGATCCTGGTGGCCGAAATTTTTATTTCACTTTACCAGTCTAAAAAATGCAGTATCAATTCTGGAAAGAGAATTAATTTATAGCCGTGGTTATCTGGAAGCAAACAATCAAGTATTTATTAATGGTGCCAGCCCTCAAATTATTGACCAAACAAATGAGAAATGGAAAGAATATGTAAGACTATACTTTCGCCCGAGATCTCCTACCCAATATTCAAATGAAGGCTTTCGTTCAATAAATGATAGGAAGTATGATTCACATTGCCCCTGTCCTGTATACTTCTTGTTTGATTCTAAGGAATTGTTAACTCGGGCTGACTGCTTTTTTTCTGAAGGGTCGCTTGCTTCACCTGGTACAATATTAAAATCATCAGCTGACGACTTTATTAGGCTACCCTTCCGTTTAATCTATCACGACTCGTATTTTACTTCCTTAGAAAGAGATACCATTCTTTATCATCGGCAGGCAGAAGTAGCTGTAAAAGACAAGTTAGATTTATCAGCTTTAAAATATGTATTCTGCAGGAGTGAAGCGGAATATAAAACAATGATATTTTGTCTTTCCAATAAAAAAATAAGAAAGTGGAACAGTATAATCGGTAGCAGTCACAAGGGGGCTTTCTTTTTTAAGAACTGGATGTTTGTTGAAAAAACTGATTTAACAGAAGATGTAATCTCTATTGCTTTTTCAAGAATACCTTCCCACTGCGGAGAATTTAATATTTCTATAAAAGTGTTTGATGAAGATACAAAGAATTTAGCGATGTGGTCGAAAAGTAGTAGTGAAGTGAATAAAGAAACATTAGAGCTTAAAATTGGTAAGGGGTCAGGTTTAACAAATTATTCAATTGAGTTATTTTTCGATGAAGCTCTTATGTATGCAGATCGGTATGTATCCGAGTTACCCTTTTAATATGAGCTATTATTGCTTAATAAAGCCGGTAAGTTTCCTCCGGGGCAAGGTGACGTCGAAGTCTTCTGTTTTAACAGATTATCAACTATAAATCATTATTCCAACAAAAATAATTGATAATGGATGACTTTGGTTGTTTTTTATGGTATAATCACCTCTAAAGAGAGGTGGTTTAGATGGCGGGCAGCAGGGATTTGATTACCGCGCATGAATTGGCCGAGAGGCTGAATTTGTCGGTAGAAACGATCTGGCGCTATACCAGGGAAGAAAAGATCCCTTTTGTTACCCTGGGCAGAAAACAGTACCGCTACCGCTTTGATGATGTGGTCAGCGCTCTAAGCGGTGACCGGGTGAAAGAAGAAACCACCCAGTACGGGAGCAAACCGGAAAGAGAAGAAGCCGAACGGGCAAGTGTGCCTGCAGGCCGGGAGGAACACCCGGACCCTGCGGATAGAATAGCAGTGAACCTTCAGTCAGAAAGTGTTTCCCACCAGTATGCTTCCAAAGAGCTGTTTGTTTTGCTCTACAATTATTTCCTGGAAAGTGACCCGGAAGGAGAAGTATTTTTCGGGCCCCTGCGCGTAGAATTGGGTGAAAAAATTGCTTTGCAGCCGGACCTCTTTTATATTTCCGGAGCCAGGAAAGATATAATTAAGGAAAGCCGGGTTGCCGGGGCGCCGGATTTAGTGGTGGAGGTGCTTTCGCAAGAAAGCGCCAGGCGGGACAGGCTAGAGAAAATGCAAAATTACCAGGATAGCGGGGTTAAGCACTGCTGGCTGCTTTCCCCGGATGAAAAGACCCTGGAATGCTATCTTTTACACGAGGATTACTACGCCCGGGTAACAGGCGGCATGGATGATGACCTGGTTGAAATCCCCGGGTTTTCTGGTTTACAGGTAGCTTTAAAGAATTTGTGGTATAAAGAAGGGTGATTGGTTGAAAATAATCTTTGCCGAGCAGCATAACTTAGATCGCCCGGATCCCCTCGGTTCGCACCACTACATCCGCCAGTTCAAGCAGGCCGGATGGGAGTGCCTGTGGTTGGGCCCGGCGATCAGCCCTTTGCATATATTTAAACCGGATCCCCCGAACCGGCGCCGCTTTCAAATCTGGCGGCAAGGCTTAAAAAAAGTGCCTGAAATAGGAGACATCTCCTGGCTGGTCCCCTTAACCTTCCTGTTTTATTACAATCTCCCCTTTTTAAAAAGCCTTTATGCCGGGCGCAACCAGTACCGTTTTGCCAGACCTAGCCTTGCCCGTAAAGTAAAAGAAGCAGGCTTCTTTCCGGTGGATTTGCTCTGGGCTGCCGGGCCTGCCGCTTTGAGCTTGCTCGATATGATCCCGCACAAACTTAGCTGCTACCGGTTAGCGGACCGGTTGGATAAGTTTAGCCGAGTGCCGCCTAATGTGGCGGAATTGCAAAAGGAAATGATCAGGCGGGTTGATTTTGTGCTCGCTACTTCCCGCTCCCTGCAGGAATGGGCCTGCCAGTTCAGGCAGGAGGGGATCTATTATTTGCCCAACGCGGTGGCAGATCTATTTTTCAAGCCTGTTTCAGAAAAGCCTGCTGATTTCCCTGTTGATGGACGGCAGGTGGCTGTTTTTACGGGTACCTTAGATAGCCGCTTTGACTTAGAAAGCCTGGCCAAGGCCGTTTTAGCGGTGAAGGAGCTTCATTTTTTGGTGATCGGTCCCATAACCGACAAGCGGCTGGAGCCGGAAATGAAAGTCTTAAAAGACGAAGAAAATTTCACCTGGCTGGGGCAAAAGGAGCAGCACCTTTTACCTGCTTACCTGCAGCATAGCTCAGTGGGGATCATCCCTTATAAGCAAAACGAGTTAACCGAAGCGGTAAACCCGATCAAGTATTTTGAGTACCTGGCCTGCGGTTTACCG
>SL_8KL_010_SEDDRAFT_10000224_pt1 | contig 48104 bp, 39 predicted proteins | sample SodLakKL_010_SED_4_FD_11160 | JGI IMG/M metagenome (IMG submission 11160)
AAAAACATGTTTGTGCTCAGGTATGACCGAGAGTGTATAATTATGGATGCCGGGCTTAAGTTTCCCGATGAAGCAATGCTTGGGGTGGATATAGTAATTCCTGATACCTCGTATTTGTTGGAGCAGGACCTCGATATATTGGGGATTATTCTTACTCACGGCCATGAAGATCATATTGGAGCAATGCCTTATTTCCTGGAGGAGTTAAACGCGCCTGTTTACGGAACCCGCTTAACCCTTGGGTTACTTGAGGCAAAATTAATGGAAACTCCGGTTAAAAACATCAAAATGAATGAAATACATCCTGATCAGAAGCTGGTATTGTCTGATAACTTCAAGTTTGAATTTTTCCGGACAAATCACAGCATTCCTGACGCTGTAGGCGTAGCCGTTGATACACCGGTTGGCACTGTGGTTTATACCAGTGATTTTAAGTTTGATCAAACCCCGGTAGACGGCAAAATTACTGATTATTATAAGCTTGCTGCATTAGGTCAAAAAGGAGTGTTGGCCGCTTTAATTGATTGCACAAATGCAGATCGCCCGGGTTATACTTTCTCTGAAAAGGAGGTCGGCGAAAGTATAAACGAAATATTCAGACTTTCACGAAGCAGGATTATTCTGGCCACCTTCGCCTCAAACATTCACCGCATTCAGCAGGTAGTAGACGCGGCAGTCCGTTATGACCGAAAAGTTTGTGTAGTCGGACGCAGTATAGTAAACTCGGTGGATATTTCCACTGAACTTGCTTACCTTAAAATACCGGATGGAGTTATGGTTGATACCGATCAGCTCAAAGATCTGCCTCCTGAGAAGATTGCTTTGATTACTACCGGCAGCCAGGGGGAACCTATGTCCGCCTTGACCAGAATATCACAGGCAGAGCACCGCCAGGTAGGCATATTGCCCGGAGATACCGTTATTATTGCAGCCAATCCAATTCCGGGCAACGAGAAGCTGGTCGCCCGTACAGTAAACAATCTTTTTCAACTTAAGGCAGAGGTGATCTACCAACCGGTGTCTGGAGTCCATGTTTCCGGACACGGTAGTGAAGAAGAAATTAAAATGATGCTCAACTTGCTGGCTCCTAAATATGTAATTCCCGTTCACGGTGAATACAGGCAGCAGGCCAGCTGTTCAAAAATATGCCAAAAATTGGAGATTCCGGAAGAGAATGTCTTTCTGACCAAACCGGGCAATGTGATGGAATTTTCCGATGGTCGCGGCAGGATGGCCGGTTCAGTGTCGGCCGGCAGAGTCCTGGTAGATGGCTTTGGAGTCGGAGATGTTGGTGAAGTGGTTATACGGGATCGGCAAGTGCTCTCGGAAGATGGCATAGTAATTATTATCCTGGCCATGGATCCGCTCAGGAAAACGGTTTTGGCCGGTCCGGAAATTATTACCCGTGGTTTTGTGTATGTGCGTGAGTCGGTGGATTTATTGGATGGGGCAAAAGATGCGCTCTCCAAAACTGTAGATAAAATTAACCAGGAAAAGTTGTTGGAATGGAATAAAATTAAATCTAAGATTCGGGATTCCGCCTCAACCTATTTTTATGATCGGACAGGCCGGAGGCCGATGATTATGCCGATTATTATTGATGTTATGTCAGATAATAATGATAATTAATAACAACTTAACTTAAGCAAACTGTAAAGAGGACGCGAACCCGGCGTTCTCTTCTTGTTTTTAATGTACCCCCAGCGCTTTTAAAAAGATTTTTGCCAATATTTACAGAAGATAGCCATAGGTGACATGAATTTGATAAGTTATTAGCTGGTTTTGAAGGATATTGCACTAAGTAAGTCGAAAATATAAATTAAGATAAACTATGGGTAAGCAAAAATAAATGCAGCACGGATAACAAATAGCATCATGGGTGGTTGAAGCCTGCAATTCAAGCAAGGAGGGGATAAAGTTGAAAACGACCTTGAGTGTGATTAAGGCGGATATCGGTAGCATTGCCGGTCATATCAAGCCCAGCAAAGCACTGGTTGAGTCTGTCACAGGATGTATCGACAAAGAACTGGGAAAGATGGTTACTGATTTTTATGTTGGGAGCACCGGTGATGATGTGGCTATATTGTTTTGCCATCAGCACGGAGAGGATTGTCAAGAACTGCATAAACTAGCCTGGGATGCATTTATTTGTGGGACAGAAACAGCAAAGGGACAGGGCTTATATGGTGCCGGGCAGGATTTATTATCTGATGCCTTTTCTGGGAATGTTAAAGGTCTCGGACCGGCAGTTGCTGAGATGGAAATTGATGAGCGCAAAGCTGAGCCTTTCTTACTTTTTACAGCAGATAAAACTGACCCGGGTGCGTATAATTTACCCTTGTATTTAAGCTTTGCAGATCCGATGCATTGTTCAGGATTGATCTTGTCTCCTAAAATAAGTGAAGGTTTTAAATTTGTAATCATGGATGTGGCTCATACTGAAGAAGATCGGATTATTGAATTAAATACCCCGGAGGATATTTATGATATTGCCGCTCTTTTGCGGGATAATGAGCGATTTGTGGTTTCTGAAATTTACTCCAGGGCCACGGGTGCTCAGGCGGTTGCGGCAAGCACTACACGGTTACATAATATTGCCGGCACTTATACCGGTAAAGATGATCCGGTGCTGCTGGTTCGCTGTCAGGGGGATTTCCCGGCAACCGGTGAAGTGCTTTCACCTTATAGCATTGGCCATTATGTAGCTGGTTTTATGCGCGGCAGCCATACGGGACCACTTATGCCGGCAAAGATGAACTGCAGCATTTCATATTTCGATGGTCCGCCGGTAGTCAGCGCGGTTGGATTCTGTGTTCATAACGGCAAACTGACCGAACCGGTTGACTGTTTCGATCATGCTTACTGGGATTATATCAGGGATAAAGTTTCGCAGAAAGCATGTGCAATGCGGGAGCAGGGTTTTTCAGGCCCGGCCATGCTTCATTATTCGGAGTTGGAGTACGGGGGGATTGTTGAAAAGATGAAAAATTTGGACAAAAAATTTTCTTGTTAATCTTGTTAATGATCTATAATGTATTTGGAATTAATGCCGGGCTGCCTTGATCAGGCAGCCCTTCCGGTTAAGGGTAAAGAAGATTATTTGAACAGGCTAGAAGGGATGAGTATAACAATTGAATAGCTACAAATTTATAGTCAACCCGATTGCCGGGGCCGGGAAAGCAAAAAGTTTGATACCGGCGATCAGGGAAAATTTCCGGCAGGCCGGGGCTGAGTTTGATATTTACCAAACCAGTGCCCCGCGGGATGCAATTGAAGCAGCTGAAAAAGCGGCTCAGGATGGTTTTAATGTTCTGGTGGCTGTGGGTGGAGACGGCACTGTTAATGAGGTGCTAAACGGTATTGCAGGCAGGAAAGTGATTTTAGCGACGCTTCCCGGTGGAAAGGGTAACGATTTTGCCACAGCAGTAAATATGCCGCGCAATATTGATGCAGCCTGCCAGGATTTACTGCGGGCGGATACCAAAGATATTGACCTGGGTAGGGTTATGGATCGCTATTTTATCAATTCAGTCGGGGTTGGCTTTGATGCTGCTGTGGCCAGGAGGGTAAATGAAGGCGTTAAACTCTTTAANGGTGTTTCTGCATACGTATACGCTTTTTTTGAGACCCTTTTAAACTACGAAGTGGTCGATATTGAGATAGATTTGGGAAGAGGTCCGATGAAGAGCAGCCCGCTCCTGGTAGCGGTCGGTATTGGCCAGGCTTACGGGGGAGGAATGAGAATTGTGCCCGATGCCATCCAGGATGACGGTCTTTTTGATGTTTGTATTTTTGAGGACATGAATCGCCTGAGCTTGATCTATCATTTTCCAAAAGTCTTTAGCGGTAAGCTTAAAGGAATTAAACAGGCCGGAATGTACCGCGCCAGGAGATCCGGTTGAAATTGAGTGAAGAGAGGCCGCTGCATATGGAAGGTGAAATATTTATGGGTGATCAAATGCATTTTACTTTGCAATCGAAAGCGATGAAGGTATTAACCGGGAGCCAAAGCAAATAAATTGCATTGTATGGAAATCTTATCCAGTATTTACTTTGTCGAACAAGTGTTTTATAATGACCTGAGAGATATAATTGATAAGGTGGATGGTGCAATTGGCCAAACGGCGAAAAAAAAGTGCAAATAAAGATATGCGTACCCAGGTAAAAGGTATTTTGCTGATTGCCCTGGCGGTTTTCTCATATGTTGGCCTGGTTCAGACTGATCAGACTGGTGGGGTGGGGCTTGTTGTGAACAACGTTTTGCGCACCCTGGCCGGACAGGGTGCGTTAGCCGTGCCTATATTAATTGGTATCCTTGGGCTGCGCATGATTGTGCCGGTCAAAGATCGCTATAAAATAAAAAACCGCCTGATCGGTTTATTAATAATTTCGTTACTGGCCATGACCTGGATTCACCTGCAGGTTATGGATCAAAGAATGGCATATCTAGTGACTGACAACTATCTTTCCGAAAGTTTTTTAATGGGTATCGAAGGTGAAGGAGGAGGTTTGATCGGGGCTGCTTTTGCTGTTGTTTTCTATTATTTGCTGGGCCTGACCGGCAGCCGGATTGTAATTGTAGCCCTGGCTATAATCTCAGTTTTGCTGGTTCTCGACATCTCTTTAAAGCGCACCCTCAATATTATATTCCGTGTTTTAGGAGTCCTGGCCGATTATTTTAAGATCCTGGTCAGGAAGATGATAGATTTTATAAAAAAACTTNCCACCGCTACAAAAGAAAAAGTAAAAGAAGCCTCTGCTAAAAGACGGGAGCGCTCTGCAGCTGCAGTCAGTTATAGCGAACAAAAGCAGCTGCCCGAGGATACTTCGCCTTCGGTGCAGGTGTGGAGCGATCCGGTAAATGGCGGTATGCCTCAGGAAGAACCTGAGGAGGCGTCGCCGGTTGGCAGCGGATATCAAAATGAGAGACAGCTAACGGTTTCTGAAATTCCAAGAGATGAGGGACAGAATGGGGGAATGCCTTCAGTTTTTTCCAGGCAAGGCCGTTCACACGCCGACTATATCTTTCCCCCTTTGGATTTGCTTGCCCTGCCCGGCACTGGCAATGGGCAGCAGCACCTGAAAAACAGTAAGGAAAGAGCAAAAAAGCTGGAGACCACTTTACAGGATTTCGGAGTGGGGGCGAAAGTAGTTCATGTTCAGACCGGTCCGACAGTAACCCGCTTTGAAGTTCAGCCGGAAGCGGGTGTAAAGGTCAGTAAAATTATAGGCTTGTCTGATGATCTGGCCCTGAATTTAGCAGCTCCCCGGGTCAGGATTGAGGCGCCGATTCCCGGTAAAGCGGCCCTGGGCATTGAAGTTCCGAACAGCGTGATATCCCTGGTTCATTTAAGGGAAGTCCTGGAAGAAAGCGCTTTCAAAAACAGCGCCTCGCCTTTGACGGTTGGGCTGGGTAAAGATATAACCGGAGTGCCGGTAATCGCTGATCTAACCAAAATGCCCCACCTTCTGATCGCCGGGGCCACCGGGGCCGGAAAAAGTGTCTGCCTCAATACATTAATAACCAGCTTTCTATACAAGGTAGGGCCGGACCGGCTGCGCTTCATGATGATTGACCCGAAAGTGGTCGAGTTAAGTGTTTATAACGGTATACCGCACCTTTTAATGCCTGTGATTACCGACCCCAGGAAGGCTTCTTTGGCCCTGCGTAACATGGTCAAAGAAATGGGCCGGCGCTACGACCTTTTTGCCCGATTGGGGGTGCGCGATATCGCTGCTTACAACGAGATGGCCGCTCTAGATCAGGAGCTTGAATCACTACCCTTTATTGTGGTTGTTATCGATGAATTAGCTGATTTGATGCATGTTTCGCCCGGAGAGGTGGAAGATGCTATTGCCAGGTTATCGCAAATGTCCAGAGCGGCGGGTATTCATCTTCTAGTAGCGACCCAGAGACCCTCGGTTGATGTTTTAACCGGTATTATCAAGGCTAATATTACATCCAGAATTGCTTTTACTGTATCATCGCAGTTTGACTCGAGAACTATATTAGACATGGCGGGAGCAGAAAAACTGCTTGGACGCGGAGATATGCTTTTCTACCCGGTCGGTGCAGTTAAACCTTTCCGGGTCCAGGGCGCTTTTGTCAGTGAATCGGAAGTTAAAAACATTGCAGACTTTATAAAAGAACAGGGCCTGGTTGAGGGGGAAAACGGCAGCGCTTTCTTAGAAACCCCAGAGGAAGTAGAAGAAGAGGAATCCGATGCCCTGTTTGCTGAGGCGGTTGATGTAGTGGTTCGAACCGGACAGGCCTCAATTTCGCTTTTGCAGAGGCGTTTTCGAATCGGGTATACCAGGGCTGCCCGCTTGATTGATGATTTAGAGAGAAGAGGAATTGTGGGGCAGTTTGAAGGCAGTAAACCCAGGGAAGTGCTGGTTACCCAGGAACAGGCTGCTCAGATATGCGAAGATAATAAAAACCAGTCAGATCAATAACCCCCATAAATTTTATGAATGAAGGAGATATAATTTGATAAAGTCAGATTCTGGAAGTGAATGCAAGCTGGATATGAAAGGGCTCAGGCTGGCTGCAATTTCACTGGGATGTTCGAAAAACCGGATTGACACCGAAGAAATACTGGGTTATTTGTCCACAAAGGGTTGTATTCTGACCAACGATTACAGGTCGGCAGACCTGATTATTGTTAATACCTGCAGTTTTATTGAAACAGCCCAGCAGGAAGCGGTAAGTACTCTTCTTGATTTAACCGATCTGGCTGCAGCAGTTAAAGAAGCCGGCGGCAAAAAGCCCAAAATAGTTGCTGCAGGATGCCTGGTCGAAGTATTCGGTGATGATATCATTAAAGATATGCCTGCTGTTGATGGTGCGATAGGTGTGCACAGCTACTCCAGGCTGGATTATTTTGTTGATCAGGTGTTTAGGGGCCAGCAGGAAGTTATTAAGAATGATCCCCCGCATGAATATCGTGCACTGTCATCCCGACTGCTCACTAGTCCTGTTCATAGTGTCAACGTGAAAATAGCAGAGGGCTGCAGCAATCGATGCCATTACTGCTTGATTCCTGCGATTCGGGGTCCGTATCGCAGTCGTGATCCAGAAGAAATTATCGCAGAAATCAACGATTTACTGGATCGGGGCAGCCGGGAGATAAACTTAATTGCCCAGGATACTACGGCTTACGGGCATGACCGGGAAAATTACCCGGATCTGGCCGGGTTGATTGAAGCAATAATGGAGAGAAATAGCTATTTCCGTTTGCGCATAATGTACACTTATCCTTCGAGAATTGACGATCGGTTAATTGAGTTGATTGCTAAAGAGCCGAGGATTTGTAATTATTTAGATATTCCTCTTCAGCACTGCAATGACCATGTTTTAAAAAAAATGGGCCGATTGTACAACCGGAAGAACCTGGAAGAACTTATTCAAAAACTGCGTAATCAAATTCCCGACCTCGCTTTGCGGACTACCCTGATGGTAGGTTACCCGGGTGAGACCAGTGCCTATTTCAATGATATGCTTTCATTTATTGAAGAATATCCTTTTGAAAGCCTGGGCGCCTTTACCTATTCAAAACAGGGAGGGACCATTGCAGGAAATGCAGAACACCAGGTGTCCCGCAGGGTCAGTAATAAGCGCTACCGGGAATTGATGTCTAAACAGCAGCGGATCGCCCGGCAGCTAAATGAAAAACTGGCCGGCAAGCAATTGACAGTTTTGGTTGAAGGAACTTTGCGCCCGGGCAGTAATTGGCATTATGGACGTGCTGAATTCCAGGCCCCTGAAGTTGACGGTGTAGTATATTTCCGTTCCCCGGTTAATCTGCAGCCTGGTTCATGGGTTTCAGTTAAGATAAAAGCTATTTCATCATATAATTTATTAGCCGGTAATCCATCTTTGCTTGAGGTGAATAATAATTGAAAGCAGATCTGGTTTGTGTTGGGAATGAGTTGCTGACCGGTCTTATTGAAAACAGTCATGCCGGTTATCTGTCCAGGCANCTCTGGTCAGCAGGAATTTCTGTTCGAGAATCGAGTGTGGTTGCCGATGATCAGGAAGCAATCAGCAGCGCGCTGAAAAGAGCGTTCCATCATAGCGATATTGTAATTATTACCGGTGGGCTGGGTCCTACCGATGATGATCTAACCCGGGAATCATTAGCTTCCATCCTGGGGCTTCCCCTGGTTTTAGATGAGGAATGGCTGGAAAAGCTAAAAGGCTTTTTTGCCAAAAGAGGCTACAAGATGCCTGAAAGCAATTGCAAACAAGCCATGATTATAGAAGGCAGCACTTTGCTGGACAATCCAGGAGGGACAGCCCCGGGGTTAATCCTGGAAAGAGAAGGCAAACTGATTATTATGCTTCCCGGACCAACCAATGAAATGCAGGTGATATTTGAACAATCCGTTCTGCCTTTTTTAATTAAACGTAACCAGGGTAAGGTGTCCAGGCTGAAAACTTTAAAATGTGTGGGCCTGGGCGAATCCAGGCTGGAAGAAAAAATTAAATCCCTGGGAAATTGGGATTTACCGCAGCTGTCATATGTTGCAAAGGGCTATGAAGTTCATCTTCAGATAAAAGGAGAAGGGGATGAAGCTGAAGCTGCAGCATCTATTGAAAAGGCTGAAAAACTTTTACGCGAAACGCTCGGGGATCATATCTACGGCTGTAATGATGATACTTTGGCCTGCCGGGTGGCCGCATTAATTAAAAATACTCCAAAAACTTTGTCCCTTGCTGAATCATGCAGCGGAGGGCTTTTGTCAGATATGATTACTGATATTCCGGGCAGCTCTGAATTTTATAAAGGTGGCCTGGTCACATACACAATTGATGCAAAAGTAGACCTGCTTGATCTTGATCGGGAATATATAGAAACCGTTGGTGAGGTAAGTGAGGAAACTGCCCGGGCTATGGCTGAAGCAGTCAGGAGGGTGATGGATACATATTATGGAATAGGGATTACAGGAGTAGCCGGACCCGGGAACAATGCAGACGAGCAGCCGGCCGGCCTGGTTTATGTCGCTATTTCATCACCGGAACACTGTCAGTGCAAAGAACTGAATCTAGGTGGCGGCCGGAGGATGGTTAAGGAGAGGGCAGCTGTTATGGCTCTTGATATGCTGAGAAGGAGGTTGCTTAGCTTATAAAAGATTCGGACCATCCTAATTTAATTGGTTTGCGATTTATGTTGCTATTGCTGTTGGTAAGTAGACTCCTTTAAGCAGAAATTATCAGTAAAGTTGCCAGTATANTGAAAGGTTAGTTTAAGCATTTGGCCTTTTGATATTTTCTAAAGGGGGTAAGATTTTTTGGCGAGGTTATTTATTGCGCTTGAGTTGTCCGATCGGCAAAAAGACGAAGTCTCCGCCCTGCAGCAGAAATTAAAGAATTCCATGCAGGAGGTACGCTGGGTACGCCGGGAGGGGGTGCATCTTACCTTGAAGTTTTTAGGAGAAATTGATGCCAAAAGGATTGAACAAGTTAAGGCGGCTATGGATGAAGCTGCTTTTTCAGTAGATAAGTTCGAAGTTTCTTTTGGCTGCAGCGGAATTTTTCCATCACCCCGAAAAGCCAGGGTATTCTGGTTAGGGGTCACGGACGGAGAGGCTGATGTTCGGAAATTGGCTGAAAAAACGGACAAGGCTTTGTCAGGATATGGATTTGAGCCGGAACAAAGGAGGTTCAAACCGCACCTTACTATCGGACGGGCGCGCGGTTCAGTCCGGGAAGAGTCGGTCGAATATTTTATCAGGCAGGGAGAGTCTTTTCAGACCGGGACCGTAAAAGTAGAAAGTGTGGTTTTATTTGAGAGTAAGCTGACTTCCCAGGGTGCAATCCATACCCCACGATATAAAGCTTCTTTATAGAACAATATTTATATTTTTGGCTGAATGAAGAAGGAAATATGCTGTAAAAAAAGAAGTAATTCGATAACAGGGCTTAACCCTGCTAAGGAGGTAAGTATAATTGGAAAAAGAGAAAGCATTGGAATCAGCGTTAGTGCATATTGAGAAACAATTTGGCAAAGGTTCGATTATGAAGTTAGGTCAGGATGCTATTGCAGAAATTGCAGTAATCCCAACCGGTTGTCTTGCTATAGACTCAGCTCTTGGGGTCGGAGGTGTTCCCCGGGGAAGGGTTATTGAAGTTTACGGACCGGAATCTTCCGGCAAGACAACAGTTTGCTTGCATATGATAGCGGAAGCACAGAAAAAAGGTGGGTATGCCGCTTTTATTGATGCCGAGCATGCACTTGATCCACAATACGCCACTAATCTCGGAGTAAATTTAGATGAACTCTTAGTTTCACAGCCGGATACCGGTGAGCAGGCTTTAGAAATAGCTGAAGCATTGGTTCGCAGTGGCGCCATCGATATCCTGGTTATTGATTCAGTTGCAGCACTGGTACCGCGAGCTGAAATTGAAGGGGAGATGGGCGATGCCCATGTAGGATTGCAGGCCAGGCTGATGTCCCAGGCTTTACGTAAACTTTCCGGTGTGATCAGTAAATCAAAAACCAGCGCGGTATTCATTAACCAGATCAGAGAAAAGGTCGGGGTTATGTTCGGTAACCCGGAAGTTACACCGGGAGGCCGGGCCTTGAAATTTTATTCATCGGTCAGGATGGAAATCAGAAGGATTGAATCTTTGAAAGTCGGCTCAGATCAGGTGATCGGTAACCGGACCAAGGTGAAAGTAGTTAAGAATAAAGTAGCACCGCCGTTTAAAGTAGCCGAGTTTGATATTCTTTACGGTAAGGGGATCTCGGCTGAAGGCTCCCTCATTGATTTAGGCCTGGAACACAAAGTAATTAACAAAAGCGGGGCCTGGTACTCTTATGGGGAAGAAAGGCTTGGGCAGGGCCGGGAAAATGTCAGGGAATACTTGATCGAAAACCTGGAAGTCAGACAGGAGATTGAAACGAAAGTGCGTGAACTGGCAGGACTTCCTAAAGTTGCTGGATTCCCACCGGAAGTAGAAGCAGATCCCGAAGCCGCGAATAAAGCTGAAGCCTCAAAAGAGAAGGAAAAGACGAAGGATAATAATAACAATAGTTCTGATTCAAAAAAGAAGTAATCATGGAGCTGACAAAGGTTGGATGAAGAAGCCGCCCTGAAAAAGGCGCGTTACCTTGTATTAAGATTATTAACCTACCGGGCGCGCAGCCGGAAAGAAGTCGAAGAATATCTTGAGCGCAAAGGTTTTTCCGATCAACTAAGTGAATCTGCAATTAAGGAAATGGAAAAGTATGGTTATATTGACGATAAACGGTTCGCCAAAGATTTTACTGCTTACAGAAAGTTACGGGGTTTTGGTTTAAAAAAGATCCGCTATGAATTGTATCTGAAGGGTATTGACAGTCAGATTATAGATCAAACAATTGACGAACAATTCGATCCGGAAGATGATATGAGCAGAATTAAAGAAATTCTGGAAAAAAGAAATTACAATAAATTATCAGAAGACCAGCGCGATGAGCGCTGGTTTAGGCGGGAAGCGGCCTTTTTACAAAGACGTGGATTTCAGGACAGCTTAATTATGACTGCGTTAAAAGAGTATAATCATTCTGAGTAATCTTATCTTGACATAATATATTTTACAAGCTACAATTAGTTTAGAAAATATTTGAATTGATCAGTGTTCAGTTCATATCTAATAAGAGAAAGCCTGGTGCTTTTAGGCACTGTGGATAGATAAAAATGCATATATAGTTTTTCGGTAAAGGGTTAAGTGTACCTTTTTCTGACCTTTCTCTTAATAAGCTGTGTCTTGGACACAGCTTATATTATTTTGAAGCAGATTAATTATAGCAAAAATCAATGAAACGGAGGTGAAACACTTTGCTTGAAAGTATCCTAATAGCTATAGCTGCCCTGGTTATTGGTGGTGGTAGCGGATATTTTATCAGAAAGAAAATTGGGGAATCAAAAATTTCCACTGCTGAAGTAGCTGCAAAAAAGATACTTGATGATGCTAATCAAGAGGCTAATTCACTGAAGAGAGAAAAAGAGATCGAAGCAAAAGAAGAGAGTCACCGCTTAAGAAATGAACTGGAAAAAGAAACTAAAGAAAGACGCTCGGAGCTTCAAAGGCAAGAACGAAGGCTAATTCAAAAGGAAGAAAGTCTGGATAAAAAAATCAATAACGTTGAACGTAAAGAGGAAGATCTCCGCAAGAAAGAAGAAGAGAACCAGAAAGCAAAAGAGCGGTTGGAGCAACTACACCAAAAGCAGCTTGATGATCTTGAAAAAATCTCGGGAATAACTTCCGAGGAGGCCAAGGAATTGTTGCTGCAGAGAGTAAGGGATGAAATTGACCATGAAATGACAATGATGGTTAAAGAAATAGAAAATCAGGCCAAAGCAGAAGGTGAAAAGAAAGCCAGAGAGATAGTTACTCTTGCTATCCAGCGCTGTGCAGCTGATCATGTGTCCGAATCAACTGTATCGGTTGTTTCTTTACCGAATGATGAGATGAAAGGAAGAATTATTGGACGGGAAGGCCGCAATATTAGAGCGCTTGAAACACTGACCGGAATAGATCTTATTATTGATGATACTCCTGAAGCGGTAATTATTTCCGGTTTCGATCCGATTCGAAGGGAAGTAGCCCGACTGGCCCTTGAAAAACTGGTCAGTGATGGACGGATTCACCCGGCAAGGATTGAAGAAATTGTGGAGAAATCTCGTAAAGAGATCGATAATCAGATTAAAGAAGAAGGAGAAAGGGCCTCATTTGAGACCAAAGTGCATGGTCTGCATCCGGAAGTAGTGCAGTTGCTTGGAAAATTGCGTTTCCGGACCAGTTACGGCCAAAACGTTTTGCAGCACTCTATAGAAGTCTCACATCTAGCTGGAATCATGGCAGCAGAATTAGGCCTTGACGTAGCTTTATCCAAGCGAGCCGGATTGCTTCACGATATAGGCAAAGCGATAGACCATGAAACAGAAGGCTCACATGTTCAAATTGGTGGGGATCTTGCCAGGAGATATAAAGAATCAGCAGCTATTGTTAACGCGATAGAGGCGCATCATGGTGATACCGATTTTAATACCATGGAAGCCGTATTAATTCAGTCTGCGGATGCAGTGTCTGCGGTACGTCCGGGTGCAAGGCGGGAAACCCTCGAATCGTATATCAAGAGATTAGAAAAACTGGAGAATATAGCCGATTCTTTTGAAGGTGTGGAAAAAGCCTATGCTATTCATGCCGGACGGGAAATCAGAATTATGGTTAAACCGGATCGGATTGACGATTACTCCTCAATTAAGGTAGCCAGGGATATAGTTAAAAAAGTAGAGACTGAATTAGAATATCCCGGACAGATCAAGGTAACTGTTATTCGAGAAACTAGAGCGGTAGATTATGCCAAATAAATAATGTTTAATAGATCACTTTAAATACAAAAAGAAGTGTCCTTCATGGATACTTTTTTTTGTTGGGAAAGCCCGGCATTGAAGAGCTGGCACCAGGCCATAGAAGAAGCAGTAACCCAGATACAGGTCATCAATAACCGGGTTATTGAATTGAAAAAGCCTTAAAACTGATCGGTTTTGAACTGGCCGCCTCAGCAGGAAAATTGAAAAGATAAAAAGAATATATATATCGAATGTTTATATAGTTTAAGCTTTTCAGGGTAGGATAATAAAAGCAATCTACGGAGTTGTTGTGATGCGCCTGTTATTTATTGGCGATATTGTTGGAAAAACCGGCAGAAGGAGTCTGCAAAAATATCTCCCGGAATTGAGGGGGAAATATAAATTTGATTTGATTATTGCTAACGGTGAAAATGCTGCCGGTGGAGCAGGGATAACCGAAAAGGCGTTTAACGAGTTGAGGAAGATGGGTATCGATGTTTTAAGCGGTGGTAACCATAGCTGGGATCAAAAAGATGTATTTAATTTTATAGATCGTGAAGAACGACTGATTCGACCGGCTAATTATCCGCCTGAAACAACTCCCGGTAATGGAGTGGTGATCATTGAAAAAAATGATATTAATGTTGCAGTTTTAAATCTTATGGGCCGGGTTTTTATGAAGCCCGTCGATTGTCCATTTCGCACTGCAGAGAAGGAATTGGTGCGAATCAAGGAAATGGCTGATCTGGTTATCGTGGATTTTCATGCTGAAGCTACTTCTGAAAAGCAGGCCATGGGCTGGTTTTTGGACGGACAGGTTGGTGCGGTAATAGGAACGCATAGTCATGTCCAGACTGCAGATCAGAGAATACTACCCGGCAATACAGCCTACATTACTGATGTGGGTATGGCCGGTCTTTATGATTCAATATTAGGAGTTGATAAAGATGGCCCGCTTAATAGATTCCTAACTCAGTTACCATGCAAATTGGAGATATCTGAAGGTAGAGCGTTGTTTAATGCGGTAATTGTTGAGTTAAACGAGTCCAGTGGAGGAGCTGAATCAATAGAAAGGGTCTACGAAGTAATTTAATTACTCTAAATAAAAAATTCATATAATTCAGGCAGGATTTTCTTCAGTTTAAAAGAATATTTAAATTAAATCAGCATATATTTAATCAACAAAGGAGGATTATCAGAAATGGAAGTCTTAAAGGTCTCAGCAAAATCCAATCCAAATTCGGTAGCTGGCGCTCTGGCGGGGGTTCTTAGAGAAAGAGGAGGAGCAGAAATTCAGACAATAGGAGCGGGAGCATTGAATCAGGCTGTAAAAGCAGTGGCGATAGCTCGGGGCTTTGTCGCTCCGGGTGGTATAGACTTGATATGTATCCCGGCTTTTACCGATATCGAAATTGACGGAGAAGAAAGGACTGCAATTAAGCTGATTATTGAACCTCGTTAAAAATGTTAATTTGAAAACTTTTCGTAACCAAGATAATTCTTAATAATCAAAACACCCTCGTTTTCTTCTTTCAGGGGGGTGTTTTTTTTTGATCTAATTTTGGTATATAATAATTCATAAATATAAATAATATGGTTGATGAAAAATGACTAAAGAAGTTAAGGTAGATCTACATATACATAGTAACGCCTCTGACGGTCTTTTCACTTCTCGTGAGTTGATGCGCTTATTGGCCAGTTCTAATTTAGGTGCAGCGGGTTTAACCGACCATGATACTATTGCAGGTTTGCCTGAGGCCCGGGATGCTGCCCAAGAATTTGATATTGAACTTGTACCCGGTGTTGAGATTAGTGTACTATATGGAAATGATGAGATTCACATCTTGGGCTATTACCCATGTGATCTTGAACAGCTGAAGAATGGACTGCTAGAAGTAAAAATAAATCGCTTTAAGCGGATGAATGAAATGGTGAAAAGGCTGCAAAAGCTGGGTTTTAAAATAAAGCCTGAAGAAGTGCTTGCGGAAGCCGGGAATGCTGCTCCGGGTAGGCTGCACCTGGCCCGCCTTTTGCAAAAAAGAAAATATGTGCATACTCCAGACGAAGCATTTAAATTGTATCTGAATAAAGGGCGGGAGGCTTATGTGCCAAGGGATGGCCTTAGTTTGAAGCAGGCTATGGATTTATTAAGTGATGTACAGGCTATACCGGTTATTGCTCATCCTTTATCACTTGGCCGGGAAATAATTGAAATGCTCATCCCGATGGGTTTACAGGGCATTGAAGCCTTTCATCCGGAACACAGTAAAGCGCAGGTTGACTATTATAGGAATCTAGCTGTTGAATTGGGTTTGATTGTTACAGGCGGATCTGATTTTCACGGTGATAGCAAAGGATATTCTCATTATTCATTGCAAATGGCAATACCCGGGTATTACCTGGAAGAGTTAAAAAGAAAGCGTAAATGATGGCGGCCAATCAAAGGGATTTATTTCCTCTTTTCATTGAGGGGAAAAAGTGCTAAAATCAAAGATAAGTTTTTTACAGGATAATCCCCACACTTTAATCGAGTAGGACAGCAACCATCATAAGTATAAGCAATATTTAAATTCAGAACTAAGCAAACATGTCATTAAAAGAAAGAAGTGGATATAGTTGAATCTTCCATATCAACCAGGATTTCTTGGTTTAACTCCAGGACACATTATTCTAATCATTGCAGGACTGGTCTTTATCTATCTGGCAATCGTTAAGAAATGGGAATCATACGAGCTTTTGCCAATAGGAGTGGGGATGATCCTGGCTAACCTGCCATATACCGGTTTGCTTGTGGAGCCCAGTCCGGAATTGGGTCCGGCACAGGCAGGTCTGTTGGGCATACTTCGTTACTACGGTATATTTCAATTTACAATACTGCCCCAACTAATCTTCCTCGGGCTTGGGGCAATGACTGATTTTGGCCCCCTTTTAGCTGATCGCAAAGGATTTTTCCTGGGTGCGGCAGCACAAGTTGGTATTATTATTGCATTTTTTGGTGCATTAGCTTTAGGGCTATGGGGTGTCGCTGACTTTGGATTAAGAGAGGCTGCTGCAATTGCTATTATCGGAGGTGCTGACGGGCCGACTACAATTTATATAACTGCACAGCTAGCTCCCGAGCTTTTAGGGATTACTGCTGTGGCGGCTTACTCTTACATGGCGATGGTAGCAGTTATACAGCCCCCCATTATAAAATTACTAACTACGAAGCAAGAAAGAGAAATATATATGAAACCACAGCTTAGAGAGGTTTCTAAGGTTGAACGGATCATGTTTCCGATCTTGCTTTTGGTAGTGGTCAGTTTAATTGTACCAGGGGTGGCACCGCTGGTTGGAATGTTTGCTTTCGGAAATTTACTGCGGGAAAGCAAGGTGGTGGATAGGCTCTCTCATACTGCACAGACAGCATTCATTGATGTTTTGACTATTCTTCTGATGCTCAGTATTGGCGCTTCTCTGCCTGCAGAAACGGTTATGCAGCCGGAAACATTGATGGTTTTAGGGCTTGGCTTAGTCGCTTTTGCCACCGCTACAGCCGGGGGAGTGTTACTGGGTAAAGTCATTTCACGGATTTCCAAAGATCCATTTAACCCGATGCTCGGTGCCTCCGGAGTGTCCGCAGTCCCTATGGCAGCCAGAGTAGTTCATCATGAAGGAGTCCATGCTAATCCAGGAAATTTCCTGTTGATGCATGCAATGGGGCCTAATGTAGCCGGGGTAATCGGTTCTGCTATCGTAGCCGGGGTATTTTTAGAGATGGTGTTGAGGTAAAGAAGAGAGGGTGATGATATGTTGAATATAGGAATTATTTTGATGTTTAGCTGGATGTATGCTGTAGAGATCGCTTTATCAGGGATTATTACAGCTTTAGTGATCATGGTTTTTATGGTTGCAATAATGCGCCTTTTGCAGATATTTTCTGAAAAGTATGATAATNGTCAGCCCGCAACTGAAAGTCCTGTAAGCAAAGAGGTTGTATATGGGGGAAGCTCATCGGACGAACAGCTTGTGGTTGACCGGAAAGCTGTCGCTGCGATAACGGCTGCTGTGACAAGTTTTTTAGAAGAACAAGTCCCTTCATATAAAGCAGGAAAAATTACGGTAAGCAGGGAACCTTTACCGACAACCAGTAAAATTAATTGGAAAATGGCTGGCAGAAAGAACCTGCTTCAAAACAGATTTAAGTTAGAAAAGATCAGGAGGAATAAGCAACGTGAAAACATTTAAAGTTATCGTTGATGGCCAATCTTATACTGTTCAGGTTGAGGAACTGAAAGAAGAATCAAAACAAAATGAATCCACCAGGACTGTTGAGCAACCCAAAACACCGGAACCAGATTCTGATTCCGCACCAGTTTCGGTTAAAGAACCTGCTGTCTCCAATCAAAAGGCTACAAGTTCACCAGGGTCTGCCCCGGAAGGGAAGATCATTTTAAAAGCGCCGATGCCCGGCTCAGTGCTTGAAGTAAAAGTCAGTGTCGGTGATAAGGTTGAAGCCGGTGATGTTTTGCTTGTTTTGGAAGCAATGAAAATGGAAAATGAACTGCCCGCTTCCCAGGCAGGCACTGTTGAGCAGGTGCTGGTAACAAAAGGTGATACGGTGAACAGTGAAGATACTCTGGTTATAATGTCTTGATTAAGAAAAACAAAATGAGGTGTTTTAGTGTCTGATGTCAGAGTAAGGTTTGCACCCAGTCCGACCGGTGAACTGCATATTGGCGGTGCTCGGACTGCCCTTTTCAATTATCTTTTTGCCCGCAACACAGGCGGAACATTTGTCCTGCGTATTGATGATACTGACCTTGAAAGATCACGGACTGATTATATTGATAAACTGATAGATTCATTAAAGTGGCTTGGTTTGAATTGGGACGAAGGGCCGTATTATCAATCAAAGAGGCTTGAAGAGCACAGTCGCGAAGCGGAACGCCTTTTGGCTGAGAAAAAAGCATATCGTTGTTATTGCAGTGTTGAATCACTTGCTGATGGACGGACTGCTGCCCGTGAAGATAGCAAAGCATATCTTTACCCGGGGACCTGCCGCAATTTGACGGTAGATGAGGAAGAGGCTTATCAGAAAGAGGGGCGGTCCCCGGTAGTCAGGCTGATCACTCCTGATTACGGTGAAACTGTAGTGCAGGATGAAATCAGGGGGGCAGTAACTTTTGATCATACTGACCTTGATGATTTGATCATTATGAAATCAAATGGGCATCCTACTTACAATTTTGCCAGTATAGTGGACGATCTTCAAATGGGGATAACCCATGTGATTCGTGCTGAAGAACACCTTTCTAACACTCCCCGTCAACAGCTTTGTGCAGTTGCCCTTGGTTACACTTTGCCCCGTTTTGCACATGTTCCGATGATTCTCGCCCCGGACCGCAGTAAGCTGAGCAAGCGCCACGGCGCAACCTCAGTTGAGGAATTTTATGCAGAAGGCCATTTACCCGAAGCTTTAATTAATTATATGGCTCTCCTGGGTTGGTCACCGGGTGATGACGAAGAAGTATTAAGCACAGATAAAATGGTTAGTAGGTTTAGCTTGCAAAAGGTAAATAAGACTGCGGCAATCTACGATGTTAATAAACTGGCCTGGATGAACAGTCTCTACATTCGGGNATATGCCCTTGATAAGCTGGCTGATGCGGCGCTGCCCTTTTTTGAAAAGAAAGAGTTGGTTAAATCACCGCTGAGTGAAACGGAATCTGACTATTATAAAAAGGTCATTGCCCTGGTCAGAGAACGGTCCAGGACACTGGTTGAGTTGGCTGAAGGAGCGAGTTATTTTTACAGTGATCAATTTACTTACGAAGAAAAGGGCGTAAAAAAACAGTTTCTTAAAGAAAAAACAGCTGAATACCTGCGCCGGGCAGCAGAAGGGCTGCGTTCAATTGAATCATTTAATCATGATAGCATAGAATCACTTTACCGGGCAATAAGTGAAGAACTTGGTGTTTCTGCAGGCAAGTTGATTCATCCTACCCGTCTGGCCATAACCGGGTGTACTGTCGGACCGGGAGTTTTTGAGATTATGGCCCTGCTGGGCCGGGAAAAAACAGTGGAAAGAATGGAAAAAGCTGCTGAACTAATAGAATCAGAAGCTTTTAGTAGGGAGTAATAAGTTAAACAATCAGAGGAAGATGCACAAAAGACTAATTGTCTTTCCCTGCTTCTTCCTCATCGATTTTCTTTTTATGGTCATACCCACTCTTTAGCATAAAAACTAGAACAAAAAATAAAGCAATTAAAACAAGGCCAATAATTAAGTTCCACATAATAGGACCCCTCCAGTCAGCAATCATTTTATAAATTTCTTAGCCCAAGCATTCCTTTAACATTATATCTAAGCATTATTATGTTTACAAGGTCTAAAAAGCAGAAAAGGATATGAGCTTTTAACACATTTTTCTGCATAACCGTGCTGCGTATTGGCCTGGTGCCAGCTCCTCGCGGGCAATGGCGGCGACTCAGATGCAGGCTTTAGCTATGGTTGCCCCCGGTATTTGCCATTCATAGCTCAGGCCTCGGCGGCCTGGATCCATACAGGTCAACCAGCTACAACCTTTGCTGCGTTGACCATCGCGACCGCTCTATCGCAATGTCACCAGCCCAAAATGCATCACGACTAGGCTGAGCAGTAACTAAAACTTTATGGTTTTGTTTTTTGGGACCGGGCAATTCTTTTTTTAGGTTTAGCATGTTGTTTTTGTTCTATAAGATCCTCGTAAACCTCAAGCATTCTTTCTGCACAGTACGATGAAGATATATAGGCTACATTTTTGTTTGCATGACTGCTCATTCGATTATAGAGTTCCTGGTTCTCTAAAAGCTCCAGGGTAGCGTTAGAAAAGGAATCAATATTGGGATCGGTCAGGATTCCGTCTTCACCATCTGAAACCATTTCCGCCGGTCCATAAGCGCGAATCGCTACAACGGGTAGGCTGGTTGCTTTGGCTTCACCGATCACTAAACCCTGTGTTTCGGTTACGGAGGGGAAGACAAATATATCAGCGCTGGCATAACAATGAACAATTTCATGACGGGGTAGTACCCCGGTAAAGGTAACCCTGTTTTCAATACCCATGGTTCGGCATAGATTGCGCAGGTAAATTTCCTGCGGCCCTTTGCCAACCAGGACCAGGTGACAGGTTGGATATTTACCCAGAACTGATTGAAATGCTTTTAGAAGGAAGGTTACGTTTTTTTCTTTACCCAGGCGCCCGACAAAAAGCAGTATTTTTTGATCCTCTTCAATATTGTAGTTCTTACGCAACCAGTTAGGGTCGAGATTGGTAAATTCTCCAAGATCGACACCGGTCGGTATAGTTACGAGTGGCGCATCTACTCCGATCCGCTGCAGGTAATTTACAACCATCTGAGATGGAGCGACCACTGTATTGCAGCGGTTGCAGTAATTACGGGCAATGGTCTGGACTACTTGTTTAGAAGTTTTTTCGGCAAAAGGGAAGTAGTGGACATATTGTTCGTAAAGGGTGTGAAAAGTAAATAATAAGGGTAATTTGTAACGTCGTGCTGCCCTGGCACCCAGTCTGCCCAGCAGGAAAGGGGAATGGGTGTGAATGACATCCAATCCGATCTTTTTTATAGTCGAACCCAGCTGCGCTGATATTGGCACGGGTAGTGAGAACTCAGGCATAGTTGGCCATGGTACCGAAATGAAGCGAAAGACCCCTTGTTCTTTTTGGGGATTTAAAAGAGGGTAGTCGGGCCCGAAAATATAGATCTCGTGACCCCGCTCGCTGAATTCCCGGGAAAAAAGCTCTATTGATCTAACTACTCCACTGGTGTAAGGTCGAAAACTGTCTGTAAAAATTCCAATTTTCATTAATTGCTTCCTCCTTACTGTTAATCACTGTATGCTTGATGATAAAGCTTTTCAGCAATATCCAGCGCCCTGGCCTTATCTTCAGGATGGCCGTATTTTTCGACAACTTCTGCATTGTTTTGATACCATGTTTGCAGTTCTTCCACCTTAGTTTCGCTAAGGCGGTAATCTTCCGGTGATTCATTAAAAACATCAGAAAGAGGGAGGATGCGGTGACGCCAATCGCGGTGGACCCAGGTTATTTCATAATCAACACCACTAATCCAGGCCTCGCCTGTTTCCATATTCTTTGTTAAATCCACATCCAGTAAAAGGCCATATTCAACATAAGGAGTGGGGTTATGAGGGTAGTGCTGATTAGAAATAAAATTACCAAAAGAATAAACGGCTAATGCCGCCCTTTCTTTACCGTTCTCGTCCTCATTGAAAAACCATTCAATGGGCTGAATAGTATGGGGGTGGCTGCCCATAATTAAATCCGCTCCGGCCTCAGCCATTTCAGCAGCAACCTCCCGCAGGCGCTGGGGTTGAGGTTCTGAAACATACATCTCTCCCCAGTGGGGGAAAACAGCAACTAAGTCGGCGCCATTGGCCCGGGCGGTTTCAATATCTTCGATAAGCGAGGTTATATCGTTAAAATCAGGGGCCAGGTTAACACAATATTCATGACCCTCGGGAACTGGTATGCCATTCAATCCATAAGTATAGGCGATAAATGCAATTTCCAGGCCATCACGCTCAATAATAAGTGGGTTGTTGCGCTCTTCCGGACTTTTATAGGCACCAAAAGTCTTGATTCCTAAACTGCGGACATGAGAGAGAGTTTCCATTAAACCATCGTAACCCCGGTCAAGAGTATGATTATTAGCGATGGTGAAGGCATCAAAGCCCGCTTCAGCAAGGGCTTCTGAAAGTTCCTGAGGAGCATTGAACAACGGGTAACCGGAATAACCTGTATATCCCCAGAAAGAAAGGTCTGGGCCCGCTTGCGAGGTTTCAAGATCTCCAACTGCGATGTCAGCATCCTGTAGATAAGGGGTAATGATTTCAAAGCTGGGTGTAAAATCGTATTGATCTTCACCGATTTTAGCCTGCTGAATTTGGGGGATGTGGGCAGTAATGTCCCCGGCAACAAGCATGCTGACCGTGGCAAATTCCGGTTCCGGATCTTCTTCTGTTTCCGGATCGGTCTCTTCTATAGTCTCTTCAGTAGTCTCTTCTTCAGATCTTTGGCTGCCAGTTTCATGATTGCCTGTGACTTGAGCAATTAAGCCGTCTAATAAAGCATCCGGAGGATAGGTATCTCCTGTTTTCATCCCGAAAGAAAAAAACAAGGCAGTTAATCCTAAGGTCAAGCATATGAAGTAAATGCGGCGCACTGTTGTTCACCATCCTCAATAATTATCTCATCCAATTATAACACAGGTTTTTTTTATTCCCACCCGGCAAACCATTCCAGGGCAGCATAAAGCCAGGGCCATTTTGCACCTTCCCGGCCATCCAGGTTAAAATCTTGATCCTGTGCGGTATAACCTCCAATTTCGGGATGGGGTCCTAATAAGAGATATTTACCATCACCGCTGGAACCGGCAATCACAGCCGGCTCCTGATTTGTTTCATAACGGGCCAGAACAACTATTGAGTCTTCTTCGTAAGAATCGAAATAAGGTCCGTCAAAATAGTACATATTTATTTCAGTGTTAAAACCCCGGTTAGCAGGATGTTCAGCTTCAAGGATCATGGTTCCAATTTCGCCCCAGGCAATCTGCCCGTACAGTGGACCGGTTGCTTTACCGTCAAATAAGCGGAGCGGGTATGCGTAGTCTGTGCCATCCCAGCGCAGAATATCAGCTGCGTAGTAAGCTCCGGCGCAGCTGCCAACAAAAGAACCGCCTTCTTTTACAAAGTTAATGATTTTAGAATGATCGGCAATATAGTTCTTATATTCTGCGGCAAAACCGCCCGGAAACCAGAGCAAATCGAAATGATCTTTTAAATCGAGGTTAACTGCATCTTCTTCATCAAAAACTTTCCATTCGATTGCGTATGCATCGAGAAAATTTTTAATTGCTTCCACGCTTTCATACCAACTGCCCTGACCGTTATAAATACCGATAGAGGGTATTTCCGGTATCAGAGCAGGGTCTTCTTCCAGTTCAGCATCTTCAAATATTTCTTCCTCTATTTCTCCATCTGAATCTTCATCATTGTTATTTTCACCATTTTGGTCGATTGCTTTTTTATTTTCCGGGGCCTGCTCAAGGTCTTCATTAAATGTATTATTTTGACAGGAGAAGAAGAGAAGGGAGGAGGAGGTGATCAGAAAAAGGATGATCGCAATTGATATGAATTTATTTCGCAAGTTGACATTACCTCCGCATGAGCATTGGTTTGTTTACCCATAAATGGTCTTGCNTTTATTATACCAAGAAAGATAAAAATTAAACAGTAGTCAAGAATTACAAACGAACATATAAATGGTTTTGAACGGCTTTTAGCGAAGTCCTGAAAAAAGCAGATCCAGGTATAGATCCAGGTATTATGTGCTTAAGATAAGACACGAAGTGAAGTGATGATTCTTAAAATGCGCTTTGTCCAGGTAAGAAGTAATAGTGATAGCTGCTTAAGAGCTGCTGAGAAGCTCTGAGAGGCCCTTAAAAAGACAAAGGCATACATTAACATTAAACTATGTTTTTCAGGGCACACAAAGCCTTATAATCTCTGGGTGCGTCTAAGCACAGTCGGTTCAGGTTGGTTTCTGCGAGGTCTTTAAATATAGATTGAAATGCTTTTTGGTTTTAAGTTTACATAAGATGTATTATCGGAAGTTAATGATCCATATATATACTCTCGAATCCTGCCCCCGCTTCTTTCCACTGATCTCTTTTTTCATATGTTTACCCTCCAGTGTTTTAAGATGAGCTCAAAAGATGTGCCGCATTTAGGGCAGTTCTCCTGGTAACGCAGAATATAATTACAGCGGCTGCATTTCAATGGTGGTATTTTTTTTCTGTCTGGCTGCTTTTCAGTTTCCAGAGCTATCCACGGTTTACCCGGTTTAATGTTATTGTAGGCTAACCACTCAGTATTTAGACTTAATTGTTCTTGTCTTTCTGGACCCGTATCATTTGCTATTTCACTTACCTTTCCCTTGTCTTGTTCCTGGTTTTGCCTCCATCCTTCTTTCGTTTCTTTAGATTCACCTATTTCATTTGCTTTACCCCGCTGCTGACTGCCGCTTAACTGGTAACGATCGTTCGCCTGATAGTTTTTCTGATGGTTCTTATTTTTCTGAGCATCTCTTGAATCCATTTCTACAGGAATACCGCTGCGGACTCCGCCCTCGATACCATAATATGGATTATTTAATTCCTCAAAGAGATGTTTAACATAAGCCTGGGTTGCTGAAACATCACGATGGCCAAGCGCTTTTTGAAGCAGTTCAAGATTTTTTGTTTCCCTGCATCAGGTTGACTGCAAAGGTATAGCGTAATAAATGCGGGTACACATCTTTATCGATTCCGGCTTTACGGGCCATCCGTTTAACCATTTCTCTTAAGTAGCGATCTTGAAGTTGATTTCCATTTAGGGTTGTAAAAAGGTATGCCTTGCCAGCAGGTTTTACGTCGAGCCATTTTTTTAGCAAATCTAAATCAGCCTTCTCAAGCCATAAGGTGCGTCCGCTTGCTGCCCCGCTTTCATTAACTAAAATTTTGCCAGCTTCCCAGTCCAGATCACTATCTAAAAGATTGATTACTTCGCTTACCCGCAGACCGGCTTTTAGCATTAAATTTATAATACAGAGATTGCGCAATCCTGTCGGTGCTTTAGGGTTGGGCTGCCTTAAAATTGAATGCTGTTCATAATTATTTAATGCTGATGGCAATCTTTGGCGGGTAATTATTAGTCACCACCCATCTGGAACCTTTTAATTCTAATGATGCAGTGGATAGAAAACGAATTACGGAATTATATCTATATTCTGAAGGATCGCAGGCCCCTTGTCAAGCAAAAACGGTATGTTATTCGATACCGAAAACTTATTCGGAAAACTTATCTGTTATTTTACTTGACAACGCATACAATTTTAGATAAGCTATTGCTTAGTTAAATAGATAAAGGCTATGATCGGAACCAGTAACAGGCGGATTCATTTGCAGAGAGCCGCAGTGAGGTGAAATGCGGTAATGATAAGGTTTGTGAACTCATCCGTAAGCTTCCAACCGAAATTGCGTTCAAATAAGCAAAAATAGGATTGGCCGGGTTCTCCCGTTATAGTAATGAGTAGGTGGTAGTAGTTATGCCATCAAGAAGAGTGGTAACTCGAAAACAACTTTCGTCTCTTGGCGGAGGTTTTTTTATTATAAGATTATAAATTAGATTGCATTGGAGGAGATCGTGTTGAATACAAAAGTTGAGCAGGCAGTCGAGTCGGAAAGGGTATATTTGTTTGACAGTACCTTGCGTGATGGTGAACAAACTCCCGGAGCCCGCCTTAATTATGATGAAAAGGTAGAGGTAGCCCGTCAGTTAGCTCGACTGGGGGTAGATATCATCGAAGCCGGGTTTCCGGTATCCTCACCCGGTGAAGCTAATGCGGTTCGTTCTATAGCCAACGAAGTGCGAGGTCCGGTTATATGTGCACTGGCCAGAGCTATTCAGGGTGATATTGATATTGCGTGGGATGCTATAAAGGATGCCGAACAACCCCGCCTCCATGTGTTTCTAGGTGCTTCTGATATCCATATGAAAGCTAAGCTCAAAAAGGAACCGCACCAAATTTTGGAGCAGGGTGTAGAAGCAGTTAAATATGCTCGACGGTTTACAGACAATATTGAGTACTCACCGGAAGATGCTACCCGGGCATCGGAAGAATTTTTATATGAGTTGATAGAAGCAGTAATCAAGGCAGGAGCTTCAGTCATTAATATTCCTGATACCGTAGGATATGCCGTCCCTGAAGAATTTGGAGCGATGATCCGTCGTTTGAGGGAAAATGTCCCCGGTCTGGACAAGGCAATGCTTAGTGTGCACTGTCATAATGATCTCGGATTGGCAGTGGCAAATTCGCTGGAAGCGGTTAAGAATGGCGCGCGTCAGGTAGAGTGTAATATTAATGGGATTGGTGAACGTGCCGGTAATGCTTCTTTAGAGGAAATAGCCGTTGCATTGCGGATCAGGCAGAATTATTTTTCTTACTATACTAATTTAAACTTTTCCGAGATCTATCGAACCAGCCGCCTGGTCAGCAAGTTAACCGGTATTGCGGTTCCTTCCAGTAAAGCAGTAGTCGGCCTAAATGCATTTTCACATTCATCAGGAGTTCATCAAGATGGCGTATTGAAAAACAGGGAAACCTACGAAATTATTGATGCTGATTTAATTGGTGGGTCGGCAGCCCAAATGTGCCTCACCGCCCGTTCCGGAAGGCACGCTGTTCTTGATCAACTCAATAAGCTGGGGTTCTCGCTTAACAATCAACAGCTCGAGATAATTTATAATCATTTTGTCAGCCTGGCTGATAAAAAGAAAGAAGTTTATCCGGATGATTTGGAGGCCCTGGTTCTAGATCATTTATCTGCCACCGAACCACGATACAGGCTTGATTATTTGCAGACGGTCAGTGGCACCAAGAGCGTTCCCGCAGCTGTTATTCGCTTGATCAAACAAGATGACAGCACAATTGAAGAAGTTGCAGTTGGCTCAGGGCCGATTGATGCTGCTTATAATGCTATTAACAAGATAACCGGTTTGAATATCGGACTTGAAAAATATATGATAAATGCGGTCACCCAGGGTCGTGATGCGCTCGGTGAAGTCCAGGTTAATATGTCATACCAGGATAGAACAATCACCGGCCGTGGTACAAGCACTGATATTATCGAAGCCAGTGTAAAAGCTTATCTAAATGGTCTTAACAAATTATTCAAAGTGAATGGTAATGGATAAGTTGCCAGGTTAGGCATCTAGAAATTGTGCAAACAATAGTTTGCCGCTTAATTTATATAGTGCTATAATTGGCCTAGAATTCTAAATCGAAAGGGTGATTGTTTGGAAACGCTCACTGATAAACAAAAAAGGATCATGGAGTTTATTGAACAAGAAGTTTCCCTCTGGAACTATCCTCCTTCGGTTCGAGAAATTTGTAAAGCCCTGGGGATTAGTTCTACGGCCACCGTGCATGGTCACCTTGATACCCTGGAAAGTAAAGGTTATATTTCGAGGATGAAAACGAAGCCGAGGGCTATTAAACTATTGAAGAGTACCGAGGGCGATATCCTGTCTGAATCTGAACAAAAGTGTACTTTTGTACCCCTGGTAGGGAGAATTACTGCCGGACAGCCAATCCTTGCTGAAGAAAACAAGGAGGGTTATTTTCCGGTACCTACAGCAATTTCAGCCGATGAGGGTTGCTTTGTACTGAAGGTTTCCGGAGAAAGCATGATAGGAGCCGGGATCAGTGATGGTGATTATGTCATAGTCAGGCAGCAGCAGTCTGCCGAGAATGGTGAAATTGTTGCTGTTTTGATGGGAGATGAAGCGACAGTAAAACGCCTGTACTATGAGAAAGATGGTTATCTCCTGCAGCCCGAGAATGATTTATACGAGCCGATTCGGATCAGTGAAATTGATATTCTCGGTAAAATAATCGGCTTGTTTCGCAGAATGTAAAGTAAACAGACCGGGTATTAGATATGGTTTACCTGGATTGATTGTTAGATGATCTCGTAAAGGGTTCTAACTTGACAGCTAGTTTTGAATCAACAGCTGCTACTATTTCAATGTGTTCAGGTTTTGACTCGACACTTTGCACATTACCATGTTCCTGTAATTCAGCATAGAGCTTGCCTTCACTGTAGGGCAGGTAGATTTTCAGATTCCATAGCTGCTTTTGAACAAATGCGGCGATGGAATCTTTTAATTCAGATAAACCTTCCCCTGTAGCTGCGGAAATAAAAGCTGCTTCCGGAAATTCACGAACCAGGGACGATCTTTCAGAGCTTTCTTCGACAAGATCAGTCTTGTTAAAAACCAGCATTTCACGCTGGTGATGTTCCTCGTCAATGGCAGAAAGGTGATCACGAACCACTTTTATCTGGTTTAAATAGTCGGGGTGGCTTAAATCGATAACATGGAGCAAAAGATCGGCAGCAAGCAGTTCTTCCAGGGTAGCCTGAAATGCGGCAATAAGTTGCCTGGGCAGTTTTTCAATAAAACCAACGGTATCTGTAAATAAGACCTGGGTATTTCCATTGATTGTGCCGCGGCGGACGGTGGGGTCTAAAGTGGCAAATAATTTATCTTCGGTGTATAGATCAGCGCCGGTCAAAGCATTAAGCAGGGTTGATTTGCCTGCATTGGTATAACCGACCAGGCTTATTACACTGCAGCGGTTGCGTTCACGGCGTTCTCTGTGCAGTGCCCTGTGTTTTCGTAAAGTCTTAATTTCCTTATTCAGATCGCTGATTCGGCGCCGGATGACCCGTCTGTCCACTTCCAGCTGGGTTTCACCTGGTCCCCTCGTTCCAATTCCACCACCCAGGCGCGATAATTGGTTGCCCAGCCCAATCAGCCTTGGTAAGAGATAATGCATCTGGGCCAGCTCTACCTGCAATTTACCTTCCCTGGAAAGCGCCCGGCGAGCAAAAATATCCAAAATCAGGGCAGTGCGGTCTATCACTTTAGCATCGATAACCTGATCAAGGTTACGGATTTGAGATGGAGAAAGCTCATCATTAAAAATGACCATATCAGCTTCATGCAGTTCAGCTAATCTAGCAATTTCTTCGGTTTTTCCTCTTCCTATGTAGTAAGCCCGATCAGGAGCACTTCTATTTTGGATGACCTTATCCAGGACTGCTGCACCTGCAGTATCAGTGAGGAAAGCTAATTCTTCCATTGAACGTTCAATATCTTGACCGGGTTGATTGGTGTCGAGACCAACCAGAATTGCATTTTCCAGGATCAGTATGAAAAACCTCGNTCCCTATAGATTGAAAGTATGGTAAGAATTAGAATCATTACTGTAAGATAAGGCACTTGATAGCAGTGCCTTATCTTGATTATATCTTGATTATAAGATAATTGGAACTAAAAATAATTAAATAGAAACACATAAAAAATTAACAATTATTCAAGCTAACAAAACTTAACTATTCAGAATCTGCAGACTCGCCTTCACCTGCTTCTCCCTCCGGTGATCTCAGGCTGACATTGCGCATCGGGATAATTGTTGACACTGCATGCTTATAAACAAGCTGCTGCTTTCCTTCTACTTCGAGCAGCAGTGTGAAGTTATCAAAGCTCCGGACAGTCCCCTTGATTTGATAGCCATTCACCAAAAATACAGTGCTTAACATGTTTTCTTTACGAATCTGGTTTAGAAAAGTGTCTTGTAAATTGAACGCGCTTTTCATATGTCGGGCTCCTTCCTATTTTATATCTAGTTCTTTCATTATTTATTATTCGCCCGGTAAGGGGTAATGTCCTTCACTTTAAAGCAAATATTTTCTGTTAAATTATCAAAATCCTTAATTTCTGTGATATCTATCCATTCTATAGCTTTATCGCGGCGAAACCAGGTTAACTGACGCTTGGCTAAATTGCGGGTCTGTTTTTTTATTTCTTCTTTTGCCTCTTCAAACCCCATTTTCCCTTCTAAGTATGCAAACAGCTGCCGGTAACCGAGCACCTCCAATCCGGGGTCTTTTGCGCTGTAACCCTGCCTGGATAGGTTGCGCACTTCGTCAAGGAAACCCTGTCTAAACATCATTTCAACCCGTTGTTCAATTTTTTCGTAAAGGGCTTCCCGATTCATGTCCAGGCCGAAGATAAGGGTTTTGTAGGGTATGTTTTGTTGCCTGGATTCTGTGTTTGTTACCTGCTTTGAAATTGGCTTTCCTTCCAGGGTGTAAACTTCAAGAGCCCTGATAATCCGTTTTTTGTCGTTGGGATGTATTTTTGAAGCAGCCTCCGGATCGATGATTTTTAAGCGGGCATATAGTTTTTCGAGGCCTTCTGTTGACGCGAGTTGTTCATAAGTCTTCCGCAAATCCGAACTGGGTCCCTTTTGACCAAAAGCGTAATTTTTAGTCACTGCACTAATGTATAAACCGGTGCCCCCAACCATGAACGGAAGTTTCCCTGCATCCCAAAGCTGTGCTATCTTATTATATGCAAACTTTTGATAGTCTGCCACACTAAAATACTGGTGTGGATAAACAAGATCGATTAAGTGATGTCTTGCGATATTCTGCTCTTCAGGGGAGGGTTTTGCAGTTCCGATATCAAGACNGNGGTAAACTTGTGCCGAATCAGCGCTGATTATATCGGTTCTTAAGCGCCGGGCCACTTTTAAAGCCAGGGCAGTTTTTCCGACAGCTGTCGGACCGACCAGAACAAGCAGTGGTATCCTATCTTCATTTTTTGAATCGGAGCTGGAATCGGACATGGCCTCATCTCCAAGTCTGCAGCTTAATTTCCCTCGCTGCGATGAAAACTTTTATCTAACTGCGCTTTGTCAAAACTGATCACTGTTGGCCTGCCGTGTGGACAGTAGCGGGCCAGGGGAGTATTCTCCCACTCTTCGAGCAGCTGCTCCATCTCATCTCTGGATAAGGGTTGTTTGGCCTTTATTGAACGGTGACAGGCAATGGTTTTATAGATCTTATCCCGGTATTCGTCAGCTGATTCCTGGTCGGCTGTCAAGATTTGTTCCAGTAGATCGTATAGTTGAGCCCTGTTAACATTTTCCCTGAGCATAAAGGGGACTGCCTTGATAGCATAACAGTCTTCGCTAACCGGTTCGAGTTGAAATCCTGTTTCCTGCAGGAGGGGCAGTAAAACAGGCAGCCTGTCGCGCCAGGCCGGGGGCAGTTCAAGGTTGAGGGGTAAAGTCAGCTGGGTGATATTTCCCTCGCTTTTTGACTGGCTTTGCTTTTGGAGTTGATTGTAAATTACTCTTTCATGGGCTGCATGCTGATCAATCAATAAAAGTTTTTCATCTTCCTGGACAACGAGGTAACTTTGCAAAAACTGACCGATCAGGTAACATCCCCGGGGAGCTGCTCTGAGAGGATCGCCTCCCTCCTCCCCTCTTCTTTTAATGATGTCTTCCCGGGAATTTGCTTCTGTTGCGCTCAGCGGTGTATGCTGCCAGTTCCGGGAATTCTCCCTTGCCTGAGACGGAAAAGATTCAAAGCGGTCTTGCCTGTGATGTGACTTACTGGTTTTGCTATACTGAGCAGGTGTATAGCCGGGTGTATCAATACTATCAGGCCATTGAGGGATGTTTTTATTTTCCTGAAGTGATAGCTTAACCGCTTTATAAACTAACCCTTTCACTATTTCAGGCTTTTGGAAACGGATTTCGATTTTGGCAGGATGAACGTTGACGTCAATCATTTCAGGTGGAATACTTAGATTTAATACTGCAAGCGGATGGCGCTGACTGGGCAGCAAATCTCCATATCCGCGTTCTAAAGCGTTTATAAGCATCGGGTTTCTGATCAGGCGGCCGTTGACAACCAGGGTGATCCAACGCCTTGTGGACCTGGTCATATGTGGAGCGGAGATAAAACCACTCAGAGTGCAGCCTGAAGCTGAATCCTTGCGGTTTACTTCAAGCATTGCTTCTACTGGATCTCTACCGTAAAGAGCGCCAATTACATGCAGGAGGACGCCGTCCCCTGAAGAACTGAACATAGTCTTCTTTCCGCTTTTTAAAGTGAAGGCTACTTCCGGGTGAGTCAGGGCCAGTTCTGAGAGCAAAGTGCTGATCCGGGTTGTTTCAACATTATCAGCGCGCAGAAATTTAAGTCTTCCCGGGGTGTTGTAAAACAAATCTCTTACTTCAACCCTGGTTCCCGGAGGAGCGCCTACCTCCTCCTCTCCCTCAAGTTCCCCACCGCTTATAGTAATCTGTGCTCCTGCAATAGAGTCTTTTGACCGGGTGGTCATCTTAATTCTGGATACTGCCGCTATGCTTGGTAAAGCCTCTCCCCGGAAGCCCAGGCTGGAAAGGTGATCTAAGTCATCAAGCGCGGTAAGCTTGCTGGTGGCAAATCTTTGAAAAGCCAAAGGTAACTCTGGAGGGTTGATCCCGCAGCCATTATCGGTAACAGTGAGGAGGCGCTTCCCCCCGCCCTCGATAGTTACCTCAATCTTTGTTGTCCCGGCATCCATGGCATTTTCTACCAATTCTTTGACCACTGAAGCCGGATTCTCGATCACTTCTCCGGCAGCTATTTGTTCAGCAGTACTTTTGTCGAGGATTTTTATTACCATCCTTATTCAAACTCCTCTTCTAAATCCGTTTGTTGATTTTCGATAAGTTGTTTTTGTAAATCATATAGTTTTTGGATCGCTTCTAAGGGAGTGATCCGGTTTACATCGATTTCCTTTAAGTCTTCAATAATCTCTAATTCATGAGAATAATCGGAATACGGTTCACTGACCATAGGGAGTAAGCTCAGCTGCTGATCCCCGGCTGAAGATGCAGCCAGTTCAAGTTCGTTGAGGATTTTTTCAGCCCGAATCAGAACTTCCATGGGCACTCCGGCCAGGCGGGCTACATTAATCCCGTAACTTTTATCTGCTTTTCCGGGCACGACTTGTCGTAAGAAAATTACCTGCCGCCCTTTTTCTTTGACAGCTATCGTATAATTTTTTATACCGGGCAGTTCGCCCTCCAGGGTTGTTAATTCGTGATAATGGGTGGAAAAAAGTGTTTTAGCTTTAATTTTTCGGCTAATATACTCCAAAACTGAGCGAGCGATACTCATACCGTCGTAGGTGCTGGTGCCCCGTCCTATTTCGTCTAAAATAATCAGGCTGTCGGGAGTTGCATCTTTAAGAATAGCTGCTGTTTCTTGCATTTCGACCATAAAAGTGCTGTGACCGCGGCTCAAATCGTCGGTAGCGCCGACCCGGGCAAAGATGCGATCCAGAATCGGTAATTCGGCCGCGTCGGCAGGAACATAACTACCCATCTGGGCCAGCACGTTTATCAGGGCTGCACTGCGGATATAGGTGCTTTTACCGGCCATATTCGGGCCGGTGATGACCAGCAGGTAATGGTTTTTATCCATCTTGATATCGTTGGGGACGAAGCGTTCCATAGCCAGCTGCTCGACTACCGGGTGGCGGGCCAATTGGATTGACATTGTCTTGTTTCCGGAAAATTTCGGCCGGCAATAGCCATTTTTTTCAGCAACTTCAGCCAGGCTTTGAATACAGTCAATACAGGCCAGATCACTGGAAGCTGATAGCAGTTTGTCCGTATAGGAGCTGACATTTTCGCGCAGCTCTTCAAAAAGGGTATATTCGAGGGCGGCCAACTTATCACGGGCTCCCGTAATCTGCTCCTCCATCTGCTGCAGCTCCTCGGTTGTAAAACGCTCGGCATTAACCAGGGTTTGTTTACGGTGATACTCAGAAGGGACAAGTTCAAGGTTTGTCCTGGTGACCTCAATGTAGTAGCCAAAATTTCGGTTGTAACCGATGCGCATAGACTTAATGCCGGTCCGTTCTTTTTCTTTCTTTTCGAAATCAAGAAGCATGGCATTGCCATCCTGGGAAAGTTTCTTTAAACGATCAACTTCTTCGTTGTATCCGGGTTTAAAGAGGCCGCCTTCTTTTAAAGTCAGCGGCGGGTCATTCACCAGGGCACTTTCAATTAAACCACTTAAATCTTTGAAGTCGGGAAGGTTAGCGCTGACTTCTTGAAAAAGGGGCGCGTCATAATCAGCGATCATTATTTTAAGCGTTTCAATCCGCTGCAGGGTGGTTTTTAAAGAAATCAGGTCACGGGCATTGATTCTCTGATAAGATAATCGGCTGCAAAAACGTTCAAGATCAAAAATTTCCTGCAGTAATTTTCGCAACTCTCGTCTTTGTAGTGGTTTATTAAGGTATTCATTTACCCCCTCCAGCCGGTTTTCTATCTTTTGCTGGCTTAAGAGGGGCATTTCTACCCAGTGTCTGAGAAGCCTTCTGCCCATGGCAGTCATGCAGCGATCGAGCAGACCGAGCAGGCTGCCTTGTTTGCTGCCTTCGCGAATTGACTGGGTTAACTCCAGGTTGCGGCTGGTTACATTGTCGATTATCATGTTGCGGTTGGTAAAGTAAAGCTCGAGGCGGTGAAATTGCTTGTCGTCTCCGGATAATTGCTGTAGTATTTGAAGATAGGCTAAAGCAGAAGCACCGGCTGCTGCCGCTAATGGATAGTTATCAAGGTTTAAATCCTGCCAGGTGTTTTCCTTCCACTGTCCCTTTATAAGCTGCTTTGATTCAACAGGGTCGGGAATATAAGGTAGTTGATCGATCAGACCGCTGTTGTTCATTTCAATTTGTTTGCTGCATAACTTTTCAATTTCAGAGTTTCCACATAGCAGTTCTGAGGGTTGAAGCCGGTGCAACTCATCAGAAATTGCTTCCCAGGCTCCCTCCCCATTTTGTTCGGTTATCTGAAAATCACCGGTTGAGATATCTACTGCGGCCAGGCCGTAGTGGTTGTTGTTTTGGCTGATTACGCAGGCCAGGTAATTATTGCGGCTTTCTTCGAGCATTTCAGGATCAGTGATCGTTCCGGGGGTTAATACCCTGGTTATTTCACGCTTAACAAGGCCTTTGGCCTGTCCGGCATCCTCGACTTGCTCGCAGAGCACAACTTTATAACCTTTGCTGAGCAATTTATTTAAATAGGTTTCCGCTGAATGCATGGGGACCCCGGCCAGGGGAATTGGATCTTCAGAGCCGGCATCCCGGGAAGTAAGGGCAATTTCCATCTCTCTTGCCGCCAGTTGAGCATCTTCAAAAAATAATTCGAAAAAATCGCCTACCTGAAAGAGTAAAAGCTTATCAGGATGCTGTTCCTTGATCGCTTTATATTGTTCCATCATCGGGCTTGTCCGGTTCAATTAAACGCTCCTTCCATTTCACCAAACAGGTTCCAGGTTCTTGCTTCAGTAATACGGACATTTATCAAACGTCCAATAAGTTTATCAGGGCCTTTGAAGTGGACCAGTTTGTTGGTCCTGGTTCGACCGGTCTGCAGTTCAGGATCGCCTTTGCTCGGACCCTCCACTAAGACTTCGTAAATTTGATTAACCATCTTGTCATTTTCTTCCTTACTGATCCGCTGCTGAATTTTATTTAAATATTGCAGCCTTTTTTCTTTTACCGCATAGGTAATGTCGTCTTCCAGTTTGGCTGCTTTTGTACCATAGCGTGGAGAATAAATAAACGAGAAAGCACTATCAAAGCGAACCTTTTCCAGCAAGTCCGCCGTTTCTAAAAACTGCTCCTGTGTCTCTCCCGGAAAACCAACAATAATATCTGAAGTAACCGACACTCCCGGAATAGCTGTTTTAATGTTTTTGATTAACTGCAGGTATTGTTCCCGGGTATAACGGCGGTTCATTTTGTTTAAGATCTGGTTGTTTCCGGCCTGGGCCGGCAGATGAAAATGTTCGCAGATCTTATCCCCCTGCTGCACAGCTTCAATCAGCTTCGTTGATAAATCCTTGGGGTGAGAAGTCATAAAGCGGATTCGAAACAAACCCTCAATCTGGTTTAACTCGGCCAGTAGATCGGCAAATGTAACTGATCCGGGCAAATCGTGGCCGTATGAATTTACATTTTGACCGAGCAAGGTTACTTCCCGATATCCATCTTTAGCCAGGTTACGGACCTGTTCTGTTATGCCATTCAAACTCCGGCTGCGTTCTCGACCACGGACGTAAGGGACAATGCAGTAAGAGCAAAAATTATTACAACCATAGATAATCGGAACCCAGGCATGAAATGTACTGCGGGGAGATACCGGCAGTCCTTCCCGGTCTGCATAATCTTCCTCTATGTCAACGATGGTTATTTTGCTGCGCCTGGCCTGATCAAGCAAATCGGGCAGGCGGGGCAGCGCATGAGTGCCAAAAACAAGATCTACCTGCCTGAAGCGATTTTTGATATAGTGAGCAGAAGTCTCCTGTTGGGTCATGCAGCCACCCACGGCAATAACCAGGTCTTCTTTTTGTTCTTTCAACGCATAAAATTTACCAAGCAGTGATGCAACCTTGTCTTCCGGTTTTTTGCGTACTGCACAGGTATTTATTATAATCAGGTCCGCATTTTCAGGACTGGTAGTAGACCGGTAGCCCAGGTTTTCGACCATAGCCGCCATAACTTCTGTATCATGTTCATTCATCTGGCAACCCATAGTGGTTATCATATACTGTTTGCCTTCACCAAAACGGACCAGTTGGTTTGAATTTACTTCAACCTGGGGATTCGACATTCAACCCCTCCTTTCATCCTACATATAACCGCTTATATTATAACAAAAATACTTCTTTTTAAAGAGGGGTCTTGATATTTTGTTGAAAATGATAAAAGGTTTTTGTCAGGCTGTTAGACATTGTAGAAGCAAGAAGCCGATTTGATCTCCAGCTAGTGGTAATTCAAGCAGTTTTTTTCAGCCAATCAAAAAAAGCTGCCCAAACTTCTTCAATCCTATTTGTGAAGCGGTGGTCGGCACCTTCTATGATTTTCAGCTCCTTAGGCTGATTTGCCGCATCATAAAGCAGGTAAGCCTCTTCAAGAGGAACTGATTCATCTATTGATCCGTGAATGATTAAAAAATTACGTGGAGTGAGGACAGCAGCGCATTTTAAGAGATCGTGCTTTCTCAGGTCATTAAAGAACTCTCTTTTTAAAAACACTGTATCCCCTTCATCTCCCAGGGCGATTAAATGATCTGCGGGGGGTTTTTGGCTCTTGTTAACAAATATTTCAAAGAGTTTATCAGGGCGGGCTACTGCTGCCCATGTACAGACAGCCTTGATATTTTTGTCCTGCGCAGCATAATTTAGGATCGTGGTGCCTCCGAAGCTTCTTCCGGTTAGCACAATGTCCCGAAAACCTGTTTGCCGGCACCATTGAACTACACTGCCCAGATCGCTTGTTTGTGCGGACAGGGAAATATCTTCAAAGGAACCTTCACTTTCTCCGCAACCGGTGAAATCAAATAATAGAGCGCTGAACCCAAGTTTAGAAAGTTCTTCGCCCATTTCTAAAGCCCGGCCGCCGCCCTCTTTAGAACCGGTAAAACCGTGGCATATAATAACGATTGAACTTCCTGCTTTACAGAGCAGAGCTGAAAGCAGCAGGCCTTTTCCGTTTACTATATTAAGTTTACTCCATTTTGATATTATCATTTTAAACTTGAATCCTCATCTTAAATGTTTGTTCAGGTGGCAAACCTGACGGTATTTCGGCCTGCATTTTTTGCTGTATAGAGAGCTTTGTCAGCTCGTTTCATGATCTCTTCAATTTTTTCACCGTCTTTTAGGTTAGCTACACCAAAACAGGCTGTGACTTTAATATTATGATTACTTAATTCCATTGATTCAAGTTTGCTGCGCATTCTTTCTGCATGGGTTAATGCCTGATCGGCACCAGTGTGGATCAGCAGGACAGCAAATTCTTCTCCACCGATTCGGGCCGGTAAGTCTTCCTGTCGGCTCTTATTTTGCAGCAGATCGGCAAATTCTTTTAACACGACATCACCTGTATAATGGCCAAAATGATCGTTAATATCTTTAAAATAATCAAGGTCTGCCATAACTAACGATAATGGTGTATCTTGCCTTGTGGCATGGGCGTGAACTTTTTGAAAATATTCAAGAAAATAGCGGCGGTTTGCTATCCCGGTCAGCGAATCTATGCGCGAAAGTTTAGTAATTTGAGCATTAGCTTTTTCTAGGGCGTTATTCTTTTTATTTAATTCCCTGGTCATGTTGGTCATATCATTGTTTAGTTTTGATATTTCCTGAATAATCTGATCGTCAGTAATCCAGGCCCGTTCACTAAGCAGGATGAACCCGTTATTAACTTTATATAAGTATCCTACCATGTAATTCTGATTATTATGGCTGGAAGTAAGGTTGTAGTTGATAACCTGATATCCTTCTTTGGGCAGGTTGATGAACATTTCCCGATCTTCCGGAAGCAGCAAATCCTTTAAGTTTTGACCGATCGGGTTTTCACTGCTTTCAATAAGTTTCATAAAAAAGTGATTGCAATTTTTTATGAAAAGCTCATGGTCGAGAACAAGGATGCTGATACTGCCTGATTGGTCTAAATAATCCAGCACCGGAGACAGATCTATTTCCAATAGTGAGCTTTTAAGCATTAGACCACCACTCATCAGCCAGCAGAACTGCTTCTTTGGCGGTTTGACCATAGCCGTCTGCCCTTAAATTATTTTGCAGTTGAGGATTAGTTGTAATACAATGTCCGCCAAGCATAATCATGGTATCTTTAATCAGTGGATTTTTCCTTATGTCAGTTATGATTTCACGAACATAGTCAAGGTTAAAAGGCATGCTTACAGATATAGCCAGTAAAAAAGGCTTTTTATCCACCACAAAATCAATTAACTCATGGATAGGAACATTAGTTCCAATATAATCAACGTCCCATCCATCCATCTCCAGGAGATCGGCCACCATCCGGGGCCCAATTTCATGATATTCGTTAGGTGCGGCTGTAACCATGGCTTTACCTTTGGTTTGTTCCAAAAGAATAAAGCGGTTATAAAGTGAAGCCATGACCCTGGATACTATTGCAGAAGCAAGATGTTCACGGGCTACAGAAATTTCTCCTGTTTCCCAGAGTGTGCCAATCTTATACATGGCAGGTTGAATGCCCTGAAGATAAAACCCCTCCAGGTCTGCAGCTGAATGGATTGATTCATCAACCAGGTTTAGAGCTTTTTTATGGTCGCCGGCCAGAATCATTTCTAGAAAAGATTCTTTGATTTCCTGCCACTTTGGATCTACAAAGAGAGGTGCATCTAGGTCTTCCCGGGAAGCCTCGATAATTTGGTGATGGTTCTCGAGGATCCATTGATATACTGCTACCAGTTGGTTTGCCTGGGGTGGTTCGATATTATTTTGAATGGCATTGATCCAGGTCCGCATTGCTAATGGAAAATAGTTGAGGGAAAAACCTCTACTGTGATATGTGCGGTAAGCCCAGATAATCACTCTGGCCATAAGGGCAAATTCGTTTAATTTAAAGATATTACTCATAAATAAAGCGTGATTATTATGATTATCGTAGAGCACTGACCGGGGATTATTGCCGATAATATTATTTATATCAGGATAAGCAGAGATGCTAAGGTTTACTTCTTCAACCAGGCGATCGGATTTTTCACTATATTCCTGGGCGGCACTGAATGGGATCGAAGGAAGCTTTTCCGCTTTGCTTATAATATCTTCTGACATGGGCTTTCCTCCAGTTATCATGGTTAGCTATCTTTTTCGTTATCTTTTAAGACCTGGATAGCAAAGTCAGGGCACATATACTCACATATTTTACACCCTGTGCATTGGTCATAATCGATCATTACGGGGCTGCCGTCTTCTCTTGCCTGTAGATTTTCCCGAGGACAGAACTCAATACAAATGCCACAATCTTTACAACGCTCACTGAAAACCCGCAGACTGAATTTTGTTTTACTCATTAAATATTCCTTTCTTTATCATCTACTAAAATTATCCCAATAATTTACTTCTTAATCATTTTACCCTTATTACCATAACAGTAAATTATAATTATGACAAGTATAGCTGGGATGCTTAAGAGCCAGGGGGACAGCTCGGCCAGATCTTTCAGGATTGAAATAATTAAACTCATCGTGCTGGTCAGAATTATGCTCAAACCGATTGTCATCAAGCTAAAGATTGCGCCGCCCAGGAAAGTATAGATGATAAATAAATAAATATTCATATGCATCGCCCCGGCTGGGAACGATATAAAAGTGCGGGTAACCCCCCATAACTGGGCCATAAAAATTGAAAAGTTGCCGTATCGATCCCAGAAACTCATTATTTTTGATCGGGGCTTAATACTCACGCTGTTATCAGAACATCGAAAGCCACTAGAATAACCGGTCTTTACTGCGCTGCTCACTACGCTTCCCATAAGGCCTAACGTATAACTGAAGATACTGCCCATGGTAATTCCAAGGGTTGAAGCAATGAATACAGTCCAAAAAGAACTGGTCCCCCTTAAAATCATACTTCCCGCCGTGAGAAGCACAATTGAAGAAGCAAAAGGGACACCAGCGCTTTCGGCAAACATAGCTGCAGCGATACCAAGCGAGCCATACTTGCTAACTAAATATTCCAGCAGTTCATGAAGCGGTTCAAGAAATTCAATATTATCCATAGTTTATCACTTCGCTTGTCCAGTTAATAAAGCATATATACCCCAATTGCCTGCTTCCGGTTCCAGTTGAGCTTGAACTATCTTAATGGGGGTTATTTCTACAGCCGGTTTAATCGCTTCAATTTTAATTTTTTCTACAACCTGTTCAAAAAAATCTGGCCTGTTAGCAGCGACGCCTCCTCCGATAACCATGCAGGTTGGATTTAAGATGGTTATCAGGTTGGACAGTCCAAGGCCGATATTTTGAATAGCTTGTTCGATGATTGTTTTGGCCAGAGTGTTCCCGGCATCGGCTTGTTCAAAAACCCATGATGTAGAGATAGATCTGTTTTCCACTTCGTTATATTCCCAAAGTGTTTCCGCGCTTTTTACCAGGGCACTGCCGGATGCCCAGGTTTCCAGACAGTTATTGCCATCGCATTTACAAACTCTACCTCGGCCGAAAGGTTTGGTATGCCCAATCTCACCGCCAAAGCCGTCGCTGCCGCGGAAAAGTTTGCCATCAAGAAATAAACCTCCGCCAATGCCTGTGCTCAGGGTTACATATATTACATTATTGTGTCCGCGGGCAGCCCCGTAATATACTTCGCCCACTACAGCGGCGTTGGCGTCATTTTCGGTAATGACCGGACATTCTAAATGATCCTGCAGGATCCTGCCCAGCGGAACTGGTTTATGCCATTCCAGGTTTGGAGATTGATGGACCGTTCCTGAGAGGTGATCCACAAAGCCGGCGATAGATATACCTAAACCGGCCGGGCATTTTACAGCACCCAGGCCGGTTTCTTTTAAAGCTGCGTTCATGCTTAACTTAATCGCTTCAGCTAGGCTTGTCGGATCAGCCGGTTTCGGTGTAGCCTTTTTCTCTTTGTAAAGAACTTTTCCCAGGCTATCAATTAAAAGCAATAGCATTTTCGTTCCACCGATATCAATTGTCCAGTAAAGCTCTGTTCTCATTTTTATCTATCTCCGAAGGTGGGTGCCTTTTTCTTCTCATATAAATAGTCTTCGTAGATATACATCAATTCTTTGTCAAAAAGAGTCCTTTTCATATCAACAGTTACACTTCTTATTGCTTCAAGCAGATCTGCTGCTTCTTCATTTGATAGATCAATGCCATATTCAACAAATTTCATTTTTATTGCTTTTGATCCGGAATGTTTGCCGATTACAATTTGTCTTTCCAATCCGACATCATCGGGGCTGAATACTTCATATGTTGAAGGATGTTTTAGCACACCGTCAGCATGAATTCCTGATTCATGGGCAAATGTATTGCTGCCAACGATTGGTTTGCCGGGGTAAAGCTGCCGGCCGGAAGCACGGGCTACGTATTCGCAAAGGTTGCGGAAATCTTTGGTTTTAACCCCGATATTTATATTAAATAAATGCTTTAAGGACATAGCTACTTCTTCTAAAGCGGCGTTGCCGGCTCTTTCTCCCAGACCATTTACCGTTACACCGATAAAGCGGGCTCCGGCTTTTAACCCGGCCAGCGAATTTGCTGTAGCCATACCAAAATCGTTGTGGGTGTGCATTTCAATTTCCATGCCCGTTTTATTAATCAACTCAGTGATGATATCGTAAGTTTTAAATGGTTCCAGGACGCCGATTGTATCACAGTATCGAATCCGGTCTGCTCCTGCTTCACGGGCCTGCCTGGCAAACTCAACCAGAAAGTCCATATCTGTGCGGGAGGCATCTTCAGCATTAACAGAGATATAAAGATCATGTTTGCTGGCAAATTCCACTGCTTTAGTCATGCTTTCCAAAACCTTTTCCCGGGATGTCCTCAGCTTATGATTGATATGAATATCGGATGTGGAAATAGAAATGGCTACGGCATCGACACCACAATCCAGGGATTGTTTTATATCTTCAATATTAGCCCGGTTCCAGGCCATAATGCTAGAATCAAGCTTATAGGAAACAAGCTCTTTGATATACTCTTTTTCATCACCACCCATAATTGGGATCCCCGCTTCAATCTGGTGGATACCAAGATTGTTTAGCATCTTGCCAATGCGCAGTTTTTCACGGTTTGAAAAAACAACACCTGCGGTTTGCTCACCATCACGCAAAGTGGTATCGACCAGGATAGGCAGTCCTTCTTTTATTGCTTCATGGAAACGTTTCATATTATTGAACCTCCTGTATTTCTATAATGATTGGTAAGGCTTGATGGACAGCCTTAAAATATTGCAAATTAAGGCTTGGTATGACCTGGCCTCATTTCTTGGGACGCGAACGAAAGCACCAGTTTGATTTTTCAAAACAGTGCTTGTGCGGAATACTCTTTATAGTTCTAATAGAGCTCTTCACATCAAAACCTTCCGCCTTGTTCCATCAATTTTATTTCCTTATTAATTGGAAGAATGTGCTTGTTAAGCTAACCTTTATATAACTTCTCATATTATATTTTATCTAAAGCTAGAAATAAATGCAAGCTTGCTATAGAGAACCACCCGGAAATTCAAAAGGCCCTAGTATAGCAAAACCAGTCCACTAAGTAAAAAAGTTTCAGGGATCCGGAACCTAAAATTAGAGAATTCAAACTGGACGAGATCATTCTTCGTTAAGGTGCGGGTAGCGATAATTTGTTGGAGGATCAAGGTTTTCTTTAATCGTCCGGGGTGAAATCCAGCGGATCATATTCCACATGGAACCTGCCTTATCGTTTGTTCCCGAGGCCCTTGAGCCTCCAAAAGGTTGTTGTCCAACTACAGCCGCTGTTGGCTTGTCGTTGATATAAAAGTTGCCTGCAGCATGTGTAAGAATATCTTCTGCTTTCAGAAGGGCATCCTTGTCATTTCCTATGATACTGCCTGTGAGTCCATAAGGGGATGTCTCATTACACAGGTGCAGGATATCTTCATAATCGTCGTCATCATAAGCGTAGATCGTTAAAACCGGACCAAATATCTCTTCTTGCATAGTCTTAAATTTCGGGTTTGTAGTCAGTATTATCGTAGGCCAGATAAAGTAACCTGTAGATTGATCATATTTTCCACCGGCAATTATTTGAGCCTCGGTTGATGTTTTGGCATAATCAATGTAGCTTGTAATTTTGTCAAAGGCTGCCTTATCTATAACTGCACCCATGTAGTTGGTAAAGTCTTCTATATCACCAACTTTAATGTTTTCCGTGGTAGTAATCAGATCGTCTTTTAAATTATTCCATAAACTATTAGGAATATAAGCTCTACTGGCCGCAGAACATTTTTGACCCTGGTATTCAAATGCTCCCCTGACCAAAGCAGTTATCACTTCATCTTTCTTAGCAGTGGGATGAACTACCACGAAATCTTTGCCACCGGTTTCGCCTACTATCCGGGGGTAACTCCTATAATTTTCTATATTTTGACCTACTATTTTCCACATGTTACGGAAAACTTTTGAAGAACCGGTGAAGTGAATACCTGCCAGGTGGGGATGTTTAAAAACCTGTTCACCAATTTCTAAGCCGCTGCCGGGTATAAAGTTAATCACACCGCCAGGAAGGCCGCATTCTTCTAATATATGCATGACCAGGTAATTTGAATAAACCGCTGTAGAGGCCGGTTTCCAAAGCACTGTATTTCCGGCCATTGCCGGAGCTGTTGGTAGGTTTCCGCCAATTGCTGTGAAGTTAAAAGGTGATACTGCAAAGATAAAGCCTTCTAATGGACGATACTCTACTCTGTTATTTATATTCCTCAGTGAATCAGGTTGGTTTTTGTATATTTCATTCATATAGTAAGTATTGAAGTGAAGAAAGTCAACCAGTTCACAAACTGCTTCGGTTTCTGATTGAAAAATGTCTTTTCCCTGTCCCAGCATGGTGGCTGCATTAATGGTAGATCTGTAAGGCCCGGCAATTTTCGCTGCTGCCTTTTTAAAAATTAAAGACCGCTTATCCCAGGGCATCCGTTCCCATTCATGTTTAGCTTCCAGCGAGACCTCTATTGCCTGTTTTACCTCTATTTCTCCGGCCTTGTGATAACGGGCAATCACTTTGTTATGATTATGGGGCATCCTAATTTCGCCCATATCACCGGTTTTTACTTTACGACCTCCGATAATCAGGGGAATTTCTGTAATTTCTGAAGATAATACTTTTAATTTTTCTTTAACTGCTTTTTTTTCTTTGCTCCCGGGAGCAAAGGAAAAGGGAGTTTCGTTAGCGGGTTGCCTAAACTCAATCACACAGTTTTTTGACATAGCATTCACTCCTCGTTAAATTAATATGCATATATCTATTTAAACATCTTATATAACAACCTGCAAGAAATATTAGAAAAATGTTGACAGATAAAACAGTTCTGCCGGGTGTTTATCCTGTCACGAACACACCACAATGTGCAGTAATAATTATGGCTATCCTTCATTTTTAAATTGCTTATTATGCCGGCTACATTCTGGTCTGGCCGGAACCGTAAATTAGGTATTTAAGACTGGTCAGGGCTTCTAAGCCCATCGGTCCGCGAACATGAAGTTTTTGAGTGCTTATACCCATCTCTGCACCTAATCCAAACACCATACCATCAGTAAAACGGGTTGAAGCATTAACGTATACAGCCGCTGCGTCAACCTGGTTTAAGAATAATCTGGAGTTTTGATAACTATCGGTAATGATTGCCTCCGAGTGACCTGTTCCATAGCAATTAATGTGTTCTACAGCTTCTTCAACACTATTAACGACTTTGATGGCCAGGATAAGGTCAAGGTATTCGGTTTCCCAATCTTTATGATTAGCAGTCTTTACCAGGGTAGAATACATAGTCGTTTTTTTACAGCCTCTAACTTCTACTCCCTGGTCGGTTAAGGCTGATATAAGTTTCGGTAGGAAATCAGGTGCAATATCACGATGAACAAGCAGGGTTTCCATAGCATTGCATACACCCGGCCTCTGTATTTTAGCATTAAGGGCAATGTTATATGCTGACTCAAGGTCGGCACTGCTATCGATATAGGTATGGCAGTTTCCGGCGCCTGTTTGAATTACCGGTACTGTTGAATTATCGATAACAGTCTTAATTAGGGATGAGCCACCACGGGGAATAAGCAGGTCAAGGTATTCATTTGCTTTCATCAAGTCAAGCGCAGCAGCGCGTTCAGTATCTTCAATCAGAGAAACAGACGCGGCAGGTAAGTTTAAATTATTTAGGCTTTGTTGAATAATATTAACAAGCGCTTTGTTGGAATTTAATGCTTCAGAACTACCTCGCAAAATTACGACATTACCGGATTTGAGAGACAAACCAGCTGCATCAATGGTTACGTTGGGACGAGCTTCGTAAATAATGCTGATTACTCCAATAGGAACCCGGGTCAAACCGATTTGTAAACCGTTAGGTCGCTTCCACATCCCGGTGACTTCACCAATGGGATCCTCGAGGGCAGCAATTTCACGTAGTCCCTTAGCCATGTCACTGATCCGTTCTTCGGTTAAAAGTAAACGATCATGAAAGGCTTTAGTATAACCTTCACTGTTTTTTAATAGATCTAGATCCCGTTTATTTTCTTTAAGGATAACTTCTTTATTGTTTTCCAGGGAATCGGCGATATGCTCTAAGATATTATTCTTTTGATTTGCAGAACAATTGGCTAAAATACTTTTTGATTTTTGGGCTTCGATACATTTTTTAAGAACTTCAGGGTGCAACAAACTCATCTCCTCACAAAAGTATTTAATAGATAACCAGGTTGTCGCGATGAATTACCTCTTCAGCAGAAGATCTATTAATAATAGCAGTAATCTCATTGCTTGGACATTGCAGGATGCTGGACAACTCTTCAGAAGAAAAATTACTCAACCCGCGACCAATTTCATTGTTGTCGGGATCTGTAACTGCTATCAGATCACCCTGGGCAAAATCACCTTCAACTGAAATCACACCTACTGGTAAAAGACTTTTGTTACTACTGCATAGGGCATCACAGGCTCCCCGATCAATAACAACCAATCCTTTGATTTCCTGTCCATAGGCAATCCATCTTTTACGCCGGTTAAGATAATGCTTCTGGGGATAGAAATAAGTTCCTACGTGCTCACCGTCAAGCAACCTGGAGATAACGCCGGGATCTGAACCATCTGTAATATACATACTAACACCCGAATTTGTAGCTATTTCAGCGGCATGAAGCTTGGTTATCATGCCGCCTGTGGCAAGATCATCATGTGATTTATCTGCTCCTGCTTTTATCTGAGCATCAATTTTTTCTACTTCAGGTATTAATTTTGCATCGGGGTTTTTACGGGGATTGCTGGTATATAGGCCGTCGATATCGGTTAGAATAACCAAAAGGTTTGCATCACTTATACCGGCTACTAGAGCGGAGAGCCTATCGTTGTCTCCAAACTTAATTTCTTCTACTGAAACTGAATCATTTTCATTAATAATGGGAATTACTTCTAATTTAAGAAGGGTTAAAACGGTATTGCATGCATTGATATAACGTTTTCTGCTCATGAGATCAGTTCGTGTCAGCAGGATCTGGCCCACAACCACTCCATATTCGGAAAACAATTTTTCATAGATTTGGATCAGCAATCCCTGGCCCACTGCTGCGATAGCCTGTTTTTCAGGAATCGAAACAGCACTGCGCATAATATTAAGTTTACCCCGCCCGGCGCCTATTGAACCTGATGATACAAGGATCACTTCATGTCCCTGATTATGCAGGTTAGCCAGTTCGCGAGACAGCTTTTCCATGTAGCCCAGATTTAATTTGCCGGTGGAATGAGTAAGTAAACGAGTTCCAATTTTAACAACGATCCGACAGGGTTTGGGAAAGGTTTTATTGCTTAGCTTAGACACTACGCAGCTCCTTTGCACGCCTGGTTGCTTCAATCACTGATTTAAGAAGGCAGTGCCGAAAACCGGATTCCTCTAAAACCTGCAGGGCAGTGGCAGTGGTTCCTGATGGAGAGGTAACAATGTTTCTTAATTCAGCTGGATGTTTATCGTTTTCCTGAAGCATAAGTGCCGATCCAATAATATTCTGGATGACCATTTCAGAGGCAACGTCGCGGCGAATTCCAACCGATACTCCTGCATCTATCATGGTTTCAATGAAAAGAAAAACGTAGGCGGGTCCAGTACCGCTAAGGCCGGTTGCAGCGTCCATAAGATATTCGGGAAGACGAATTGTCAGTCCCAGTGGTTTGAGTAATGCTTCAACTTCTTCCTGTTCATCAGGAGTAACATTCTCGCCTACGCTTATGGCAATTGTTCCTTTGCCTATCAGGCAGGGAGTGTTAGGCATTAACCTGACAACCTTGCTCTCATAAGAAAGGCAGCTTTCAATATAATCGATAGTAATGCCGGCAGCAATTGATGTAAAAATTTGTTCCTGGTTAAACATATCTCTAACTGAATAAAGGACACTTTCGAGATCTTGTGGTTTCACTGCAAGGAATATATGCTGACAGTGTGGTACAAGCTCAGATAGGTTTTCTGTAGTTCGCGCATTCAGTTCATCAGCCAGGGCATGCATTCTTTCTTTGTTTATGTCATAGAGGTAAAGCAGGGAAGGATCAATGCCAACTTTTTGTACGAAACCCTTACCTAAAGCTGAACCCATGGCTCCACAACCAATCAAACCAATGTTTTTATTATTCATTGTCAGGTTTCCTTTCTTTAAAAGCTTAAACTTTATTTTAACGGAATAAAAATATTTATGCAACAGGTCC
>SL_8KL_010_SEDDRAFT_10000225_pt1 | contig 47917 bp, 47 predicted proteins | sample SodLakKL_010_SED_4_FD_11160 | JGI IMG/M metagenome (IMG submission 11160)
CGCAAGCCAATTTGACTTTGTTAAAAAAAATTTTTTCGGAAATGAAATCAAGTATGAAGACATAGGCTTATTGATTCAAAAAGGGGATTATCAAGAATTGCTGGAGCACATAGATAATAAAATAGCGGAGGTCATGCCCGAACGGATTGTCATCGACCCTATAACCGTTGTGGGGGAGTTTTTTGAAGAGGATTACAGGATGTTTCTCTTCGAGTTGACCAATCTTTTGAAAAATTGGCAGGCCGTGACCCTTTTGACGGGTGAAGTCAACCCAGGAGAAACGTACCCTCCAGAAATCACCTATGCCGTAGACAGCGTGGTTTTGTTGTCTATGATCGAAGAAGAGGGTTCCCGTAGAAAGTATCTTGAAGTCCTTAAAATGAGAGGAACTGACCACACAACCGGAAAACAACCTATCAGTATAACCACCTCGGACGGGATAGTTGTTCTCAAATCTAGGTTTTAATTTACTTTTTTACTTTGGTTCAGCCCTGCATCTTTTCTTGAGCTTCCATAACTTCTTCCCATACCTCAAGACTCTTTCTAGCGTCCTCCTCCTCAAGTTTTTCTATAGCGTACCCTGCATGGACTATCACGTAATCTTCTTCTTCGACATCAACCAGCGAAACGTTAACTTTGCGGATGACTCCACCAAAGTCTATCTCGGCGTCTTCGCCATTGATATTTTTAACCAACCCCGGGACGGCTAAACACATCTTATATCGACCTACAAATACTTATAATATAAACATTTTGGAAGTAGTATGGAAGTTTTCATCGATAAGTGTACCGATTACAAGGATACGTACGAGGTAATCGAAGAAGCTTTTAGCACCCTTGGAGGTATAGATGACTTCATCAAAGACGGAGAAACTATATTGGTCAAGCCGAATCTGCTCAAAGGGAGTCCTCCAAAAGAAGCGGTTGCAACCCATCCTGATTTCATAATATCTGTGATAAAAAACTTAGAAAAAAAAGATGTAGATATAATCGTAGGTGACAGCCCCGCTGGTCGTATGTCCCCAAAAAAGCTGAGAAAACATTATGAGAAGAGTGACTGGTTAAGGATAGAAGATGAAACCAGTGCCCGTTTAAATTACGATGTGAGGCAGATCAGAAAAAATTTCCCCGCAGGAAGGGTAAAAAAATCCTTTGATATGCTCAAGTTGGCCCAGGATGTAGACGGTATAATAAACCTGCCTAAACTGAAAACCCATTCTTTGACCGTATTCACTGGCGCTGTAAAAAACCAGTATGGCTTGGTTCACGGTTTATCCAAAGCAGCTTATCATGGTCAGTTCTTGAAACTGAATGAATTCGGAAGGATGTTATTAGATGTTAACGGATCCATCAAAAGTAGGATATCCATCATGGACGGGATTTTAGGTATGGAAGGAAACGGTCCTTCGGGAGGTAAGCCTGTCAGTTTGAACTCCATTTTAGCTTCAAAAGATCCAATCGCGTGTGATTATGCAGCTTGTAAGATGGTCGGAATACCTATGCAGAAGGTACCTACTTTGATTGAAAGTGATATGGATTTCGATTCTATCGAGTATCCTAAAAGAAGGCCCTCTTCCTTTGAGCGGGATATAGAATATCCTACTGGTGGTTCACAGCCTGTGCGAGTACCAAATTTTTTAGCGAATCTATTCTCTAACCTGTATCTCGACAGACCAAAATTACAGAAAGAAAAATGTGTCAAGTGCTGGGAGTGTGAAGAGATCTGTCCAAAAGACGCGATAAGTAGAAAAGACCATGGACCTAAGATAAGCTGGTGGACTTGCATCAGATGCTACTGTTGTGCCGAGGGTTGTCCTGAAGAGGCTCTTGTGATCGAGCAATGATGCATGTATCCAACATTTTTTGTTAATCAAAAAGAATTTATATCTTTTTTAGATATCATGGGCCGATGGAAATAAGACGAGTGATCAAAGAGACATTACCGGTGCTCTTGTTAGTTGTGTTTGGAGGAGCATTAGCCGGGTCTGTTTTGGCAGGGATGGAGGATGTCCTGGAGATGATCCCTGGTCTGATCATAATCGTCCCGGCTGTAATCGACATGAGAGGAAATATTTCCACCGCTTTGAGCTCCAGATTAGGCTCTGCTTTCCACCTGGGTTTATTACATCAGGGTTTAACTTCTGAAGTAGGTAAAGAGAATATCAAGGGCTCTTTGGCTCTGAGTATTTTTACTTCTGCACTCTTTCCTTTATTCCTATGGTTAATGAGTTTTTTTCTTCCTTTTGAGATCACTTATACCATATTAGGGATAATTTTTCTCGTATCCATCTTTACCGGTGTAACGGCGGCGTTCATATTGATAATTTTATCCTTTTCCATTGTTGCTGTATCCATGGAGATGGGCATAGACCCGGATAACATCAGTGGTCCTATATTGACCACGGCAGGCGACGTTTTTACCCTTATAGTTATGTTTGGATATGCAACTCTCTTTGGGGGCTTGATCCTATGACTTCTTATCACTGGAAGAACATATTTAAAGAGAGTGCGGGGTTGTTGGCACTGATGGGTTTCATCGGTGTGGCCGGTGGCTTTGTCCTTGAATCTATAGAGGATACACTACTGATCTTTCCGATACTACTATTTTTGGTCCCAGTACTGAATGATGTTGGTGGAAATCTTGGAGCCGTATTGGGATCTAGGATCTGTTCTGCACTCCACACCGGTAGGATCGATCCCACATTCAAAGACGAAGAGATGCAGAAAAACATATGGCTCATGATGGGTTTGGGATTTTTAGTATTTTTTCTGTTCGGTTTGGCCGTCGCTATCGCCTCTGTTTTCTTCGAGTTCGGTGTCTCTCCGTTACATATCTTTGTGATTATAATCGGCGCAGGTTTTATTACTATCTTTTTGATTACAATCATCACAGTAGCAGTATCGTTATGGGCTTATCATAAAGGATTGGACCCCGATAATATCGTGATCCCTGTTGAAACAACCCTGTGTGATTTCATAGGGATAGTCACTTTGGCTATGATGGTTTGGTTGGTGATAATATAAAAAGAAGATTGAAGAAAAAAGGATTAGAAGAAGATCATGGTGAACTTTCCTACGAGGACACTTCTGTGAGGGAATTGTTGACGTTGATGAAAGACAATTCAGAACTGATCGCAGACCTAGCTTATGCCGCCATCGTTTTTGAGAACAGAGAACTAGCTGAAGAGGTTCGTAATCTGGAATCAGAGATGGATAAGATGATGTATCAGATACGATTGAAATCCATGTTAGGAGCTAGAACAAGAGAGAGTGCTGAACAGCTCAGTGGTTTATTACAAGTGGCTTCCGCTGCAGAGCAGATCTCCGATGCCGCCGAAGACATGGTCAAGCTTCTCTATGCAGATGTGGACCTAACACCTATGCTGCCTCACATCTTGAGCGAGGCCGAGGAGAGGGTATATACTTTAAAGATAGAACAGGGGTCGGACATGGTAGGCAAAACATTGGAAAAGCTTAATCTTGAATCTGTAACAGGTGTTAGAGTGATCGCGATCAGGAATAAAAGAAGATGGATACATGGACCCGATGGAAGAACTACCCTGAATGCCAATGATATCCTTATCGTAAGAACTCATGAAAAGGCGTATGAAAAGATCTGGCCAGTAGCTCACGCCGAGGCGAGATGGAAAGAGGTGATAAGATGAAAGAACTCGAAGAAGAATTATTAGAGATGAAAAACACCTCGGAATTGATGCTCGATCTTGCCTACTCGTCTTTGTTGTATCATAATAGAGACATAGCCGAAGAGGTCTTTAATCTTGAGCAAAAGGTCAATAACCTCCAGGATTCAGTGATAACAAAGATTTTAGAAGATCACGAGGAGATGGACCCCGATAAAAACTTGATCTTCATCAAGATGGCCGATTCGATAGAAAGGTTTGCGGACGCAGCCTTAGACATAGCAGACGTTGTATTGAGAGACATCGATCTCCATCCCGTTATGAAAAAGAGTTTGAAAGAGTCAGATGAGTTCATGGTTAGGAAAAAGATCAAAAAAGGATCTTATTTGGACGGAAAAACACTGGAAGAATCGAAGATGGCAACTGAGATAGGTATGAAAGTCATCGCCATAAGGAGAGGAAACCAATGGGCCTATGGACCGGCTAAAAGTGTAAAATTGAAGCATGGTGATCTGATATTTGCAAGGGGCCCTCTAAACAGTGAATCGGCACTAGATAAGTGGGTAGGATAGTAAAAAGAGCGTGATCTCACCATCACCTTATAAGACTCTCCAAGTCCTTTATGACTTCTTTCTTGTTCTCGGCTTTTACTAGACCAGAAGCCAATAGAACGCCTTCCGTTCCTAGATCGAGAGCGGATTTCACATCTTCTCCGTTTTTTACACCTGCACCACAAAGTACTCCGACGTCAGGGTCCACTTTTTTTACTTTTTCTACAGCCTTTTCGACCAGCTCTGGCTTTGCATCTGAAACGGATATATCTCCTCCGATGAGTTCGGGAGGTTCGTAGGCAACAAAATCTGGACCCAGTGCGGCAGCAGATGCAGAAACATCGGGATTATTCGCACAGATTATCGTCTTTAATTCATTTTCTTTACAACGGGCTACTATTCGATCCACGGCGGAAAACTTCAATCTTCTTTCAGAATGATTTATCAGCGTTCCCTGTGCCCCAGCACTCTTCATGGTCTCTAAGAGCAAACGCCCTGTGTTACTACCGGGCTCGACGGGATCTATATGCTGAGCTAATAAAGGAACTTTTGTATTTTCAGAAAGCATCCTTATATCGCATGGTTGAGGACATACGGCCCAGTTCGCGTCACTCTCTTTTTCTATGATTTTGGTAAGTTCTAGGGCTTTTTCTCCGATGGACTCTACATAGGTTTTACAATTAACTACGATCAAAGGGCTTTCTAACATGATTATCGATTGAGAATCATGGAACTATAAATAAAGATTACTCTTCCTAGAGCATGCGTAAAAAATAAAAACCATGGTATCATAGGGGGTGTACGGGTGCTAAATTGAAGCGCAAAAGGAAGAGCAAAAGAAAAGATAGTAAAACCTGTGACGTGAAAGGTTGTAATGAAGATAAAAGAAAATCTCTCCCCTCTGGGAAAGTTTCAAAGAAAACTGATCTGAAGATAGAAAGTAGCTCTGGAAGAAACGCCTACCTCTGTAAGGAGCATTATAAAGAATACAAAAAGGCAACCAAAGAAGAGAGAACCACTAAAAGACTGAATTGGGATTGATACAGTTAGGCGGAAAAGGGAAAAGTTCTTTTAGGGTCTTACTCTTAACTATTAATGCAAACCTCTTAAAAAAGTGCTACAAGTGTGAAAAAACCTAATGAAAAAAAATCTAAAAGTGATAAATATGCGCAGAATCATCTCAAACCTGTCTTCTAGCTCAAGAACAAGAGAGCTCATCCTTCCCTTATCGCTTTTGGTATTGATCTTTGTATTTATTTTTGAGCCAGAAAAAGCAAAAGTAGTAAAACTTCCACGAACTCAAGTTGAGGAAGAGAACAGGGAAAAAGAAGAAGGAAAGTGGATATCTGAATACACCAAGGCCCCGCCTTTAGAAAAAGAGTCTCTAGAGGTTGTAGAACTTATCCCCATCATTGAACCGTTCAGCTACGCTCGTATAGTATACGACGATGACAAATCTGAATACCTTTATCAAGCGATAGAACCTGAACTTAGAGACGACGAACAAGAAATATTAGAAAATATTAAAGACACGCTGGATAGAACGCTATCCTATGAATGGGAAACCCTGCAGACAAAAGATAAAGAGGAGTTCATCAAAGAATCCGTAAAGAGTTATATCGAGAGTAGAGAGATAAGGATGAGTGAGATCACCAGGAAAAGAGTGATTTATCACATAATAAGGGATTACATCAGGTACGGTCCTCTAGATGTTTTGATGTCAGATGATCATGTAGAGGATATATCTTGTGACGGTGTGGATATACCTTTATTCATCTATCATTCTAAATATGAATCCTTAAAGACTGATGTAAGATTTAAAGACGAAAATTTATTGAACTCATACATAATTCAATTGGGACAGCGGTGTGGAAAGCAGGTCTCGGTTTCTCAGCCGATATTAGATGGAACCACAGGGGAAGGACATAGAGTACAAGCTACTTATGCTGACGAGGTGTCAACACGAGGGTCTTCCATCACCATAAGACGTTTCAAACGAGATCCTTTCACTCCTGTAAAACTCATCAAGTACAATACAGCCAACCCTGAGATGGTTGCATATCTTTGGCTGATGGTGGAGCACGAAAAATCGTCTATAGTCGCAGGAGGTACGGCGTGTGGAAAGACCGCAACGTTGAACTCTTATACTCTTTTCATACCACCTGGTCTGAAGATTGTTTCTTTGGAAGATACCAGAGAGATAAATCTGCCACATGAAAATTGGATCCCTAGTACTACCCGGGCAGGAACCACTATAACCCAAGGAAAGGGAAAAGATCCGGGCGAGGTCAACATGTACGATCTTGTGAGGAACGCCTTGAGGCAGAGGCCAGACTACATAATCGTGGGTGAGGTAAGAGGGAAAGAAGCCCACACCATGTTCCAGGCCATGGCTACAGGCCACGTTACTTACAGCACCATGCATGCGGATTCCGTGCAATCTATGGTGCACAGGTTGGAAAATCCTCCGATCAACTGTCCTAGAGTATTATTGACCGCTTTACGATTTGTGATAATACAAAGTTTTGCAAGGGTGAAGGACGAACAGGTCAGAAGGATACGAGAGATAACTGAAATAGTGGGTTTCGAGGCTGAGACTGATGAGCTTATAACCAATACTGTTTTCAAATGGAACAGAGAGAAAGACGGTTTCGATTATCAGGGTCACAGCTATAATTTCGATGAGATAATGACAGCTAACAATTGGACCCAGGATGAGATGGACGAAGAGTTCGAGAACAGAGTCGAAATCATAAAATTTTTGGTGGAAGAAGACATGACACATTATAAAGATATATCTAGGATCGTAACCTCTTATTATAAGAAACCGGAAGAGACTTTGACCAAGATCAGAATGAAAAGAGGTGAGGGGTGATGGCGGAAGGCGGCGACGTTTTCGGAGGTTTTGAATTCAAAGACGAGTCATATTTGTCTTCAAAACGGGCAGAGTCCACTGATAAGATCAAGAAGTTCGGACCACATATGACGAGGCTGCCAAAGAGTGCGGTCCCCGAATATCTAGTCCTAACACCATATCAGAAATTCTGCTGGAAAACCCTAGGTCCTCTGGTGAAGGAAAAGGAGGTGGAGGATGAAGATCTAGAAGATCATCTTTTGCAAGCTCGCATGAAGATCAGAGTTGAAGAGTATATCGCATATGTGTGGATGAGTACAATCCTTGCAGCCGTGGGCGGTTTAATAACAGGAGTGCTGATGGCTATGTTATTATCACCTGTATTGGGTTCTTTATCTTATCTACTTGCGGTGGTGAGTGTGTTATTGATCCCCATGGCTGTTTACATGGTATTGAAAATGGCTCCTTCGAGTAAAGCCAACAGTCGAGGAAATAAGATAGACAAAAAACTTTCCGATGCCATGAGCTTCATAGCCTCGATGTCATCCGCTAATATAAATATCGACCAAATATTCAAGGAATTGGCAAAACAGCCCATCTATGGGGAAGTTTCTGAAGAAGCCAAATTGATCACGAGGGATACTGAAATACTAGGAATAGATATTTTGAATGCCCTGGAAAGGGCTGCGTCTAGAACTCCTTCGGATAAATTCAGAGAATTCCTTCAGGGTGTTATCACAACGTCTACATCCGGTGGTCAATTAAAACCCTACTTCAAGAGCAAGATGGAAGAGTACCAGGATGAAAGAGAATTGATGGTCCATCAGAATATGGAAACATTAGGCATGTTGGCAGAGTCCTTCGTTACCGTTGTTGTGGCGTTTCCTTTGTTCCTTGTAGTTATAATGGCGATAATGTCTTTGATGGGTGGTCTTGGCGGTGGAAATCCGATCCCGGTGCTCTATGCCATAGTGGGATTGATGATACCTGGCTCCCAGGCCGGTTTTATAGCTATAATATGGTTGATCAATCAAGAGTGAAGTGATAATATGTCCAAAGAGAAAAAAAGTAGTTTACAAAAAATACTTTCCTTGGGATACACGAAAGAGGTAATGATAATAGCAGTGATAGGTTCTGCTATATGTTTATTCCTGGCTCTTCTCTCTTATTTAGACGCGGGTCCTATACCCCTCGAGCCCTTGGATTGGAGCATGATCGCCGCCATGGCTTTCTTTGGTCCTGTGGGTTTTTACGTTAATCACAAAAATACACAGATAGAGCGTATTGAGAGAAGGCTTCCAGACTTTCTTAGAGACGTTTCTGAGGCTGGTAGATTCGGTATGACCCTTGCCGATGCTATCGTGGTTTCTGCAGAAGGTCGTTATGGAGAGTTGACCCCAGAGATCAGGAAGATGGCTGCTCAGATACATTGGGGTGTGCCGGCCAACAAGGCTTTAGATCTGTTCTCCCAGAGAGTGGACACTCCTCTGGTAAATAGAGTCGTTGCTATAATCACAAAGGCAAATCAGGCGGGAGGTAATGTGGCGGACGTATTGACCATGGTTTCTAAAGATGCTAAAAAGGTGCATCAGACAGAAGACGAACAGAAGATAGCCATGACATCTTATCTGGCAGTGATCTATGTTTCCTTTGCGGTTTTCATCGTAGTTATCATCATACTCAACACACAGTTCTTGACTCAGATGGAATTGGCGGGAGCTGCAGTTGAAGTTGGTGATGCCCAGGAGACTCCTGGTGGTATGGGTGGTGCGGAGATACAGACAGAATACATCCCCGTGATCCAGTATATATTCACACTGGCGGTGTTCGCCCATGCAGTGGGTGATGGTATCGTTGCGGGAGTCCTTCAAGACGGAAAGATCACCAACGGCATGAAACACAGCTTCATATTGACACTGATCGGATTCGTAGCTTTGAGAATATTGTTTGGAGGTATGGGATTACTCCTGTGAGATGATCAAAATGGCAACCAGCATAGGAAATAAATTGAAGAACGTCCTCGGATCGGAAAAACCGAAAAAAGTTTACGTTCCCTCGGGCGAATCTAGAAAAACAGATGGTGAAGACCAGATTACAGAGGTTCCTAAGATAGCGGAAGAGAACGTTAAAGAGGTAGAGGTCAATGAGGTTGACGCCCCTTATACCTATGTGCGTATAAAATACGATAATACCTCTAACGAGTATATCTATGAGGTCATCGAGCCTGATCTCACCGAAGAGGAGGAAGAGGTGCTGAAAGCGGTCAAAGATAGGCTCATAGACAGGGTAGAACTCCTTCATCTAGATAGTAAAGAAGAAAAGAGAGAGTATCTCGAGCACAAAACTAAGGATATATTGAGGGACCTAGATATAAAGTTAAGAAAAACCTCCAGGCGAAGGATCATGTACTACATCATAAGGGACTTCCTTGGATTTGGTACCATAGATGTTATCATGAACGATCTTGATCCTGAGGATATTTCTTGCGATGGAGTCGGGATCCCCATATACGTTTTTCACCGAAAATATGGATCCATGAAATCTAACGTAAAGTTCGATAGTGCGGAAGAACTAGATAATTTTGTGATCTGGTTAGCCCAGAGGAGCGGTAAGCACATATCCGTGGCGGATCCAATGCTGGATGCGACCATGCCCGACGGCTCCCGTTTGCAGGAAACGCTGGGTACCCATGTTACTCAAAGGGGTTCTTCGTTCACTATAAGACGTTTTGAAGAGGAACCTTATACACCTATAAATCTTATCAATTTCCAAACCTTTGATCCAGAGATGATGGCTTATGCGTGGGTCGCTATAGAGAACGGTCAATCCATGTTGATCTGTGGAGGTACTGCTTCAGGTAAAACCACTACACTGAATGCGCTACTCTTGTTCATACCACCTCAACAGAAGATAGTCAGTATCGAAGATACAAGAGAACTGAATCTTCCACATGATAATTGGGTACCTCTGCTTACTAGGAGCGGTTTTGGCGAACTCGATGAGGATACAGGCAAGAAGGCCGGCGAGATCGATATGTATCAACTTTTACAATCTGCGTTAAGACAGCGTCCACAATACTTGATGGTAGGTGAGGTAAGAGGTGAAGAAGCATACGTAGTTTTCCAGGCCATGGCTACGGGAAAGAGTGCATACACTACTTTCCATGCCGATGATGTTCAGACCATGGTCAACAGGATGGAGAACGATCCAATCAATTTACCAAGGGCACTCGTAGGCGCTTTAGACGTGGTTGTACTGCAATCCAAGGTAAAGGTAGGTACTAAGATGGTGAGAAGGATCAAGGCCATGACGGAGATCGTAGGTGTAGATCCCGATTCCAACGAGTTGATCACGAACAAAGCCTATTCTTGGAACCCTGCGGACGATTCTTTTAACTACAGTGGACACAGCTATGTTTACGATAAAGTGGCACAATCCAAAAGTTGGACACAAAGGGATATGGAAAGAGAAGTCAAAAGAAGAAAGATAGTTCTAGAATATTTGACAGAAGAAGAGATATTCAATTATGAAGACTTTGCCCAGGTAGTCACGGCATATTATAGGAACAAAGAGAGGGTTTTAAAGAAGGCAAAAGAAAAATTGGAAGAGTCTAAAAAAGAAGAGTTTAGCAGGCGGTAAAGAGGTCATTCACATGTCAGAAAAAATAAGTAAGAGGATAACTAGAAGAAGGGAAGATTGGTCGGAGGATGGAGTCGCAACTGTGGTCGGGACGATCATGGCCCTGTTAGTGTTTCTGAGTTTATTATCTTTGATCACCCAGCAGTACGTACCCGTTTGGATGGAAGATAACGAAGCCTATCATATGGACGATGTAAAAGGTCAATTCTCCGAGTTGAAAGGAGGTATCGATAGTCTGATATTGGCCGATCAGAAAGGTTATCCCCGGTATTCCTCTGTGAGATTAGGAGCAGAAGGTATACCTCTTTTTGCTAGTAGTACGCCGGGAGTCATCAGGTTTAGACCTCGTTGGGATGGAGTAGCTGAAGGAGGCATGAGAGTCAATTGGACCGAGGACGGAGAAGAAACGATTCTGCGCAGTTCCGGTAACATATCACTTGAAGTATATAACAGATATTTTGAGGAGCAGACCGTGATCTATGAACACGGTTCCATAATCCTAGAACAGGCAGATGGCGAAGTTATGAGAGCTAGGCCGCCTATTTCCATAGACGAAGTGGATGACGAGTACAGGGTTAGACTGACAATGATAGACCTGATAGGCAGTGAGAGAGATATAGGAGGGGTGAGTAGCGTAGGAATCACAACCGAACTGGTCAGTTCATTCCAAAACTCCTACGAAGACCCTGGTAACTTCAGTATCAATCTAACAACGAGCTATCCTGAGGTCTGGAGAGGATTTTTCGCAGAAGACACGGATGTGCCTACGGATGATATTTTCATAGATGGAAACACGATAAGCATAGACTTCGAAGATTCTGTCTACGAGTTGGATATATTCAGGGCTAGAATCGAAGTTGGGCTCACTATATGATAGGCTAGGATCAAAGAGTAAAATGCAACTTTGAGGAATATAGTCAAAGACACCCGTGATTATTTGTAATTGCGTTTTGGCAGTGATCACGATATCTTCAGGGATATATGCCTTCTTTTTCCATGGTACTATCGTTTCACATTAAGGAGCGTGCCCCTCGTCGATGTATGATAGAATTGTTGGAATAAGGAGGGATTGAGAGATATACTCTTCTGGAAAAGAGCCCCGATGATTATATTTTAGAAGAAAAAAGGAAGGAGTTTGGGTTTTACTTCGCTCTATTTTTCCTCGTTCTCTGTTTTCTTTTTCATGAAGAGGAAGCCGGCTCCAAAGCCTATTATGAAAGCCGCGATTATCATCCCACCCATGAAGCGGACGTCGTCCCAATCTACTTCGTCAGGGTCCACTTCAGACTCTCCAACGGTGACATCGATTATTTCTAGTACTTCGCCGTCTACTACTAAGATCACTTCGAATTCACCTTCATACCAAGCCGGTGGGTGGGGATCATATACCTCTTCTATCTCACCAGTGGTTCCTGGTTCGATAGTTTCGGAATAATCGTGCGGACCGCGGATATCTTCTCCGTCTTCTTTGATCTCAACTGTCATTTGTACCTCGAAGTCCCCATGATTACTGACCTCTGCGTAAATGATGGTTTCTCCATCTGTATCGATGTGGACATCTTCTGTCTCGCCATTGACTGTGAACTCCTTAACTTCTATATCTGGGTCTTCAACATCATCGGTCACGATAACCGTGACCTCTTCTTCTCCAAGGCTGACGGTGAATTCATCTGTCCACCACGTACCATGACCATAGGGGTCTGTTTCGACGCTCTTTTCTTCGCCTGGTTCAAGTTCCCATTCATAACCATAATGTGGATCACCTCCCACTTTCAGAGCAATTGTCTCTGTTTCATCGCCCTGATTTTCTAATTCGGCAGTGATCACGATATCTTCATCCTTTTCTATAGTTAGTTCTTCACTCTCGCCATTCACCTTGAGTTCATGGACAACGATATCTTCCGGGTCATATATGCCTTCTTCTTGTTCCCATCGTACTATATCTTTCACAAACTCTTTTGGATCGGGATGTAAATCCCATTTTGAGATCTCATCATTTTTTATATCTTCGATCATGCTCGGAGGAGCGTGATCTTCGTCGATTATCCACTGCCAGGTGATATGCCCAGGGTAGATACAAGTTACTTTGTGAGTTTCTATCTCGTCCCAATCAAGTTCCTCTTCCTCTCCTATGTATTCGGCCTGTATTCCCCTAGTTTCTCCATTTTCTTTTTCACTGACTTCTTGGTCCAAGCTGAACTCTATGGGGTAAGAGGTATGATGCCATCTACCGCTGACTTCTGATTTGCCCGGGCTGAATCCAATAGTGTAGGTCTCTCCCTCTTCGAACGGTATATCATCTTCATAACCAGTGTCTAATTCTCTCGACAATTCAACGTTCCATTCTTCTGTATCTTCATCCCAGTGACCGTCGGATTCGACTACACCAGCACTTCCACTAGGTTCAGTAAGGACTCTTCGGGGGATGGCTGCATCTTCTAGATCGATATCGTATTCTTCGATAACCTCTTCATCAAATTCAGTTATGTATTCCTCGAGCAGATAATATATTTCGTCTTGGCTATATCCGTCTTTTAGGGCCTCTATTTTTTCTCTTTCAAGAACGGGTTTGTCTATATCTTCATGGTCTGTGTCGAACATGTATTGGGGCCCATCCGAAGGATCCATATCCTGAGAAGAATAAGAGTCTTCACCATCATCGTCGTGCCTGTACTCTAAAACATAGTGATCTGTTGCCGCGTTGACGGGATTGCTTCTGTGTGCTCTCCAGGTCCAAAGATCAAGGAATTCACCGTCCTCTTTCATCTGTTTTAGCTCATCTTCCGGTCTCACTTCGTCCCATTCGGCTTCCCACCATTCACCCTCTCTAGATTGAGGGATGTATTTCCTCACATCGTCCTGGCCCAGCTCCTCTCCAAGCCAAGGGTGTTCTTCCACTTCTTCCGGCGGAATTTCGTTTTCGAAGCCTCTCATACCTTCGTGAGCTGTTATCCATCCACCGAAGTTACCGTAGCCTTTCAGGTCTTCATGACCGAACATTATCCTCAATCTGTCCTCCGTGAAGCCATCTCTGGCCCACTCACCGTCTTCATAAACAAAATAATCATGATGCCAGTATGGCTCTTCAGTTTCCCATCTAAAATTGAAGAAAACATGTGTATCGTTGTATGCAGATTGAACCTCTAAGTCAACACTTAACTCATCGAGAGGAAAATCTTCTGGTATATCCCCATCTTGAGCAACGACGATAGAAACACCTAACAATAACACGATGCTCACCAAAACGACCGTTATCTTTCTCATCTCCATATAATATACACCTCGAACTCGATTTTCTATCCTGGCCTCCGTTGGCCACTACAAGAAATTCATGGTTATATTTATAACTTTCCAACAATATCTTCGCCCATGGCGTACTAACACGATATGATGATGCACTTGATAGAGGTCACGAACAAATCAAAATATTTATATCACCCTAACAAATAACCACTATCAGGTGAGTTCATGGCCATAGGATTCGTACATGTGAAAACCGCACCTGCTGCGGAGCGAGCAGTATATAATGCGTTGAAAGACCTAGAAGAGGCTGTCGAGATCCATACTCTGTTCGGAGAATACGATCTTATAGTCAAATTGGAAGCCGAAGATATCAAAGATATAGGAAATGTCGTGGTGGACAAGATAGAGACCATAGAAGGTGTCGAAGACACGAAAACGCTCATCGGTATGGATTTTTAGGTGCAGAATGTTGAGTCGATCAAGTGTTATGGTTTTTTCTGTTTCATCCATAATCATAATATACTCAAAACATATACTTTATCAACCACAACCTTAAAAAGATATATTTCATAGGAGGAAGAAAATGGGCGAAGAAGAGAAAAAAGCAAGACCCTATAAGTTGGTAGATACCCCCCATTTGCACACAGGTTTTGACAAAAATGAACTGATGATGAAGACTTTTTTGATGATGGTGATCATCGCTTTTGCCTCGGTCATCGTCATGGGGATGCCCGCACTCATACATATCCTTGTTGCTATTGGTTCCGTATTGGTCGTATACTGTTCTGTGGATTCCTATCAAAAATGGAAAGGCGTTAAGCCAACTTATGATTCTCCTGCATCGCCCCTGGTGGCGGGGATGATCGTAGGATTGTGCATGACTCTCGTGGGGCCTCATCTTGCAGGCAAAGCTCCTTACACCGTGACGGCCTTGGTAGGAGTTCTAACCATGCTCGTATTCAAATACGGCCAAGGAAGATATTTCAAGAGAAAGTATCTGAATCCAGCGGCCGCCGCCAAAGCCATGGTGTTGCTGGTAATTTATGGCATCTATGCATTGAATGAAATTTTTGAAGGTATCTTCGGTGGCGCTTTAGAAGGAGGTATGCTTTTTCATCCACATCACTATCAATGGGACCTTACCACGGCCCAAGGGTTCGAAAGGATGATGGATTGGGCTTTTGCGTATGAAACTGTACCCGTTTTTGGAACTGAACTAACTCCTACGCAAAGTCTTCTTTTCTGGCAGACCCACAGCTGGATAGGCGGCGCGTCTTCGATAGTTACTTTGATCGTAGGTGTAATAGCCGTATATTGGCTCAGATACAAATGGCGTATAGTTCTATCTTGCTTTGCTACCATGACCATACTTGCATTGGGGATCGGTCTTTACTTACCAGGTGGAAACCCTATAATGAGAGTGGCGTTCCATGTTTTTACAGGTAGCTTCATATTCATGGTATTTTTTATGGCAACCGAACCACAATCTACTCCCATGCCCGAAATCTCTCAATATATTTTTGGTATAGCCCTTGCGATTTTGACTTTCGTATTCCAAATATACGGTTTCGTTGGAGGCTCTATCATCGCACTGGTCATGCTCAACATAGCTACTCCCTTCATGGATAAGATCGTCATAAAGAAAGCGTATGGTTTTAGAACAAAATCCAAGGGGGTGAAATCTGATGGCTAAAAAAGATAATAAAAAACTCAAAGAACAGATCCAACGAAAATTCAAGGAAAGAGGGAGATTCGAGATAGATCTTCATATAAAAATGGATGCTATCGACAATTCTTTTGTCGAAGTTCCCCCTGCCGAGGAGATGAGGGTTCCTTTAAGGCAGCAGGATGGATTAGGAGGAAAACCGATAGTAGAGAAAGGACAATTCGTGAAATACGGGGAGAAGATCGGTGGAGGAGAAGACGAGGATTGGCTAACTGTTCCTGTTCACAGCCCCGTGAATGGGATCGTTAAGGAGGTCACCAAGATAGAGCACCCTATCTCAGGAATAAAGGAACCCGCCGTGATAATAGAGACTAAGGATGAGGATAAGGAACCATATTATGAACCAATTGACCCTGAAAAAACTTCTGGAGAGGAATTGATAGAGCATATCAGGGAGAGAGGCATCGTGGGCCTTGGTGGTGCCGTGTTTCCGACTCATGCAAAATTATCTGATGGTGTAGGCAAGGTTTCACATATGATAATAAATGCTGACGAAGGAGACCCGGACATAGCTTGTGACGTAAGATTGATGATGGAAAATCCAAGCGAGATAATCGATGGGATCAAGATAATGGGAAACATCGTAGGTGCAAAAAAAATCATCTTTGCTACCAGAGAAAAAGAACCTCCCGAATTCGAAAAGCATCTGAAGGAAGAGAATATAGAACTCATTAATGTAAGGCCGTCTTATTCCGTCGGATATGGAAGATTGTTGGTGACAGAGATATTGGGCAAAGAGGTCCCTCATGATAAAAATCCCACAGACGTAGGAGCTCTAGTCCATAATGTTTCGACCGCATATGCGATTTCTAAAGCCTTAAGGGAAGGAGAATCCCTAGTTTCGAGAGGTTTCACATACTATTCCAGAGACGTTGGTGGCAGAAATCTAAGAGTAAGGATAGGAACCCCGGTAAGCAAAGTTTTTGAATTCATAGGAGAATCACCTACCAAATTCGAGAGGGTCGTATTAGGAGAGGTGATGAGGGGGCAATCTATCCCGGATCCTTCCACTCCTATAATCAAATCACATCATGGAGTCGTGGCATTTACAGAAGAGGAACCTCATCCCTACGAGGAACAAAAATCGTGTATCCGGTGTGGCTACTGCAACACTATCTGCCCTGTAGATATTTACCCTCAACTCATATTAGAGGCTCAGGACAGAGGCGATAGTAAGTGGCTGAAAAAATTGAATCCCGCTGCATGCATTGATTGTGGACTGTGTGCATATGTTTGTCCCTCTCACATCAATTTTAGACCCCGATTGGCAAGGGCAACGTCGGAGATCAGAAAAAGCTCTTTGAAGAAGAAATAAAAACAAAAAATGTATATACCCATATCTTGATTGGAAGTGTTACTATGTTCGAAAAAATCTTAATAGCTACTGATGACTCTCAACTCGTCAAAAATGCCATGAGATATACCGCTGTTGCTTTTCCAGACTCACAGTATCATCTTTTAAATGTGATAGATACCAGTGAAAAGAGTGTTCCTAAAACTAAGCTTCTCATGAAAGACCTTAAAAAAGCTTCTAAGAAGGCTGTACAAGACGGGATCAGTATTTTGAATGAAACTGGAATTCACGATATCAAAAAAAGTGTTAAAAAAGGAAACCCCGGTAAAGAGATTTTAAAGTATGCTGAAAAAAACGATATAGAGCTTATCGTCATGGGCACTCAATCAAAGTCTGGAACGCAGAAATTTGAGATAGGTAAAACATGTCTTCATGTTTTAGAACATACCCGCCAATCTGTTCTTCTTTTTGACTCCATGGTAGACATAAAGAAACCTAAGAAGATTCTACATCCCAGCGGCGGCTGTATGCATTCTTTAGCTGCCGGTTATATCGCTCTAGAATTAGCGGAACATTTCGACGGGAAGGTCGAAGTACTGAGTACGAGAGGGGGTGGAGAAACGGAATATACCTTCAAGAGGTTGTATGAGTTTGCCAAAAAAAATCATATACCATACAAGTTGAGGTCTTGTGCGGTGAAACCCTTAGAAGAGATCGTAGAGGAATCTAGAAAATACGATCTTATCGTTGCGAGTATAGCGAGACCCGGTTTGAAATACGATTTGAGAAAGATATATCCTCCTTTTGCGTTGGGTAAACTCGAAAGGGAGGTCATAGTTGAAACTAAGGATCCTATCCTTTTTGTAGCGGACTAGACTGATCGAATATATCCAAATCCCTGTATTCTCTATTTTACAGGTCTAAGATCTTCGTTATCCTTTTGACGACCTCTAACAGTCCTAGAGTTGCTAGTCCGGTACCACCCGCTATCATCCATTGATTCGTCGTTAGAGGAACAGTACCAAAAACTTCCTGTAGAGGTTCATAGTATAACGTCATAAGTACCAGCGGGATGGTTATCAAACTTGCCAAGATGATCCACTTGTTTTTGAAAGGATTGAATTGACCTATGGTCTTTTCTAAGGATCTGAAATTATAGGCGTTGACGATGATCATCACCGAGATAGATGTGAACGCCATGGTTCTCGCCAACTCTATATTGTCCTGTAATCCGTAGTAGTAAGCGATAGCTGCCATAGACACCATGGTGATTGCCATGGTTGAGATCATGAAGAGATTTCTAGTATTCAAGAGTTCTCTATTTGGATCTCTAGGTGGTCTATCCATGATCCCTTCATCGGGGGGATCGACTCCTAAGCCCATGCCAGGCCCGGTTTGACCGATCATATTCAAGAAAAGGATCTGCATGGCACCGAGTGGAAGCAAATAAAAATCTCTAGTGATCGCCAAAACGGAAGCGATGAGGACGACCTCAGTGAAGTTTCTAGAGAGGAGGAAAGTCACGAATTTTTCTATATTATCGTATATAGTCCTTCCTCCTTCGATTGCCTTCTCGATGGTCTCGAAGTTATCATCCTGGAGTATCATATCACTGGCTTCTTTTGTAACGTCCGTACCTTTTATACCCATCCCTATGCCTATATCTGCATGATTCACCGCCGGAGCGTCGTTCACGCCGTCTCCAGTCATAGCTACCACTTCTCCGTGGGATTGTAAGGATTTTACTATCTGTGATTTGTTTTTGGGATGTGTTCTAGCATAGATATCTACATCTTCGATGACGTCGCCGAGTTCCTCCTCGCTCATACCGTCCATCTCTTCTCCTGTTACGACACGAGGGTTATCGGTAAGGTTGATCCTTTTCGCTATCGCCTTAGCGGTGTCCGAATTGTCGCCGGTTACCATCTTCACCTGTATCCCGGCTCTCTTACATTTTTCTATAGCCCTGGGGACCTCTTCCCTTGGAGGGTCTATTATACCGGTAAGTCCTAAAAAGGTCATCTCTTTTTCTACTTCCTTTTCTTTTGGGCTCACAGGAGGGTCTTCTCGATAAGCGAAGGCTAGGATCCTCATAGCTTCCTGGGCGTATTTTTTATTACGGTTCAATATATCTTTTTTCTTCTCCTCGGTCAAACTCTTTCTCTTTCCCCCTTCCAAGATATGAGTACACCTATCTATAACGATCTCTGGTGCCCCCTTCATGAACGCGATGTGTCCCTCCGCATCCGGCTTCTTGTGGATGGTGGTCATCCTTTTTCTTTCAGAAGTGAACAATATCTCTTCTGCACGTGGATATCTTTCTCTCAATGCTTCGGTTCCGTAGTCAGCTTTTTCTGACAATGTGACCAAGGAAGCCTCGGTTGGCTCTCCATGGACTTCTTCTTCGCCCTCATCGAATTGGATCAATGCATTGTTACAGAGAGCTCCTGCCTTAACGAGCAGATCCAACGATTTATTCTCTTTTATTTCTACAGGTTTTCCATCTTTTAATACATCTCCTTTGGGACTATAACCAGAGCCAGTTACCTTGATATCCTCTTGATCTGTATATACCCGTTTAACGGTCATCTCGTTCTTCGTGAGTGTTCCTGTCTTATCGGTACAAATCACCGTTGTGGACCCTAGTCCCTCTACGGCCAGCATTTTCTTGACCAGAGCATTCTTTGTTGCCAATCTCTTCATCCCTAAAGAAAGAGTGACCGTCATAGTGAGAGGCAAAGCCTCGGGAACCACTGCAACTGCTACAGCGATGGTTACGGTGATTATGAGTTCTCTTTCAACACCGGCCCAGAATCCTATGGCGAAGAGTATTATAGAAACTAGAATAGCCAGGTATCCGACCTTTTTTGCTAGGTCCTTTGTTTTCCTCTGTAAAGGTGTATCTACGGTCTCTTCCTGTAATTCACCTGCTATCTCACCGAGTTTGGTGTTCATACCCGTTTTGGTGACTTTAGCTTCGCACCTACCCCTGGAAACGACCGTCCCCGAATAGATATCGTCTTCCTTACTTTTTGTCACTGCTTCACTTTCCCCCGTCAATATGGATTCATCGACCTTAAGGTTGTTAGATTCGACCACGCTAGCATCCGCAGGGACTTTGTCCCCCATCTCTAATTTGACCACATCTCCAGGCACTAATTTTGAACCGGGGACATCTTTGACCTTTCCGTCTCTATATACTTTTACTGATGGAGCCGCCATCTTTTGTAATTCCTGCATGGCCTTTTCAGCTTTCCATTCTTGGACGAACCCCATCACCGCAACTACAACGATTATAACTACAACAAAAACGAATTCTGCCATCTCGTCGGCGTAAAGTGACGCTATAGCTGCAACCATCAGTATCCAGATGAGTATATTATCTTTGAATTGATCTAGAAGAACATCGAAAGGAGTTGTTTCGTCACCTTTCTCGAGTTCATTGGGTCCATATTTCTCAAGCCTTTTTTTTGCATCAGACGTACTCAGACCTTTGGACATGTTAATACCTCTAAACTATATCTTAGATCAGAAAAAATACTTTTCTTTTTTGAGTAAAATCCGGATGAGAGGAAAACTATGGTAGTTATTTTCTCTCTAAGGTCAAGCATGTTGTTTTGCCCAGTTATAGTCCCTCTTTTTTGCGGACTTACCGAACCCACAGGAGGCGCAGTACTTCTTTTTTATATTGTAGGCTTTCTTGCCGCACCTTCTACATGGGATATGGGTTTTTCCCGACGATTTTTTACCTTGCGATGGGGTTCCCTTGCTCATATTTATCTCCTCTATGGTGATACGTAAACTACGTTATCTCCTCTCAGCAGTGCCTTATCCATCTCTCTGATTTTTTCCCCTTTTATGAATTCTTTAACGTCTTCCATGACTATATTAAGATGAGGGTCGTATCCACTGAGTTTACCTCTATATTCTTTGCCGTACCTTAACTCGACTATCACGTTGTTACCGAGATTGTTATTCAAGACCGTTAAAGGCCGGTTATCTGTTTGTGTCATCAAGCGAATTATCGATTACCCCTACTTAAATTTAATCCTTCAACTTTGGCTATTGGACCACCGAAAAACTATTTTGGGATGCTTCTATATACTACAAGATGTCCAAATTCATAGTGTTAGAAGGTATAGACGGCTCGGGCAAATCAAGCGTAGCGGAGTATCTTGGAGGAAGATTTGAGAGAGTATATATAACTCAGGAACCTTCGGATTCGAAACCAGGTATATTAGCCCAAAATATCGACGATGAAGAAACTTCACCTTATCTGGATCTTTTTTTATATCTCGCCGATAGAGTAGAACATACCGAGGATATAAGGAAGAGATTGGATGGAGGTTTTGACGTGATCTGTGACAGATACTGGGGATCAACGGCGGCATACCAATCCGCTCATGAGGAGATAGATCTGAAGTATGCGGTAGATATCCAAAGACCCTTTGTATTGGAACCATCCGTCACATTTCTATTGGATTTAGATCCTGAGATATCGTTGAAAAGGATCTCTAGTCGACAGAGGAAGAGTAAATACGAACGGTTAGACTTCCTTAGAAAAGTAAGAAAGAACTATATCAAGATCGCTGAAGATCACCACTGGACCATCATAGATGCGGATCAAGATATAGCTCAAGTCAAAAAAGAGATACGAGAGGGATTACCCGATTGAATTATTTTATCTCATATGGTTGTTTTCGAAGACAAAAACGTCGTTTCCACAGCGAACTTTTTTTTGACCAGTTCTTCCATCTTCATCACACCAAGGGTTTCCGTAGCGTAATGTCCCGCAAATATCAGAGGCATATCTAGATCCAGGGCCTCGTTATATGCCATGTAGGTACGTTCTCCGGTCAAGAAAAGTTCTGCATCGTTTTCCTTCGCAGCTTTGAGAGCCATCCCTCCTTTTCCCGTCAGTATACCTACTTTTTTGACTTTCTTTTTTCCACCCAATACGGATGTCTCCGTCTCAAGTTTATCTTCAAGGGTTTCAGCGATGTATTCGACTCTCTTTTCCTTTTTGAAATAAGCCATCCTAGCGATATCCGTATCGTTGTATTCCATGAAAGGCTCACCTATTTTTGCTCCTATCGTCTTGGCTAACTGGACGTTATTACCGACCTCAGGATGAACATCTAAAGGTAGATGAGCCGCGTAGAGGCCTATGTCGTTTTTCACAAGTTCTTTGACGATATGATATTCTTTCCCTCTGAGAGGTCCTAAACCGTTTCCCCAGATGAATCCATGATGAACGAACAGCATGTCCGCGTCGGCGTCGACGGCTCTTTTCAAGATATCTTTTCTCACGTCGACTGCGAAAGCGATCTTATCGAGATCGGTATCCGCATCGACTTGTATTCCATTCCGGCTATCGTCTTTGATATCATCTATAGAAAGGAATTCATCCAAAAAGCCGACCAAGTCTGAACCGCTGATCATATTTTTCACATCTAACGGCAGAGAAGGCAGTATACATATCCCTTTCGGTGAACGAGATCAAAATTTGGCCAATTTAGAAGGATCACAGTTGACGACGAACCGAGCAAAATATTATTAATCATCACTCTTTTCTTTTCTCGGTGCAAACATGACATATTTGTTTTCGGTGGATATAGAAGGTATTTCAGGGGTGGTTTCAGGCCCTCAATGCAGGATGGATTCTAAAGAGTATGATAGAGCACAGAAATTGATGACAAAAGAAGCTAACGCCGCTGCTAAAGGAGCTTTCAACGCAGGAGCCGAAACCGTTTACGTGACCGACGGCCATGGTAAGATGAGGAATATAATCATCGAAGATCTAGATGAAAGAGTGGAGTTGTTCAGCGGCAGACCAAAAATGCTCTCGCAGATGGAAGGGTTGAATGAAGAATTGACCGGCGTAGGATACGTGGGCTATCACAGTTCGGCCCACAGTCAAGGTACGCTCTCACACACTTATTCAGGAGCGGTGGTAGATAAACTGATGATAGGAGATGTTATGGCCAGCGAGTTCGCCATGAATTCGTTTCTCGCTGCTAAATACAACGTTCCGATCTTCTTCTTGGCGGGAGACGATGAGATAATCCGAGAGGCCAAAGAGTTGTATCCTGATATACCTCATGTTCTTACGAAAAAAGCTACAGGTAGATACAGCGCCAAGTGCAGACATCCAAAAGTAGTCAGGAAAGAGATAAAGAAAAAGGTCAAAGAAGCTATAGAAAACGATAGAGGCAGGATCATAGAGCCGGAAGAAACTCTTTTTCACGTTTGGTTCAAAGACGCCGGAAAGTTGGACAATGTAGAGCTTTTGCCTTCAGTGGAAAGGACTGGACCTAAAGAATTCATGATAGATACAGGCGATCTAGAGACCAACTACAAAGTTTTCAGGGCTTGTACGATGTTGGCCACGGTGGATTCGCAGTAAAACAGCCACATATTGTAGTTCTCCCCAAAATATATTATATAACAAAAAATCATCGGAAATCACATGGGATTGAAAAACAGACATCGTTTGAAAGACAAGGATGTAGAAAGCCACTACCAGGAATTGAAAGCGAAACTTGGAGATTCGCCTTTTGAACCCCTGGAAGGTGTCGACATCGCCGATCATGACGGAAATAAGATACTGCTAGTAGACCAACGGCCATTAGCTACTTTCTTCAACGGTGAAGTGTTCCCTACCATGAACGGTCTTCTGAATATGAACGCTACAAAGAGATACATCACAGTGGACATGGGCGCTGTCAAGTTCGTCTATAACGGTGCGGATATAATGGCACCTGGTATCGTGGATGCCGACGAAAGTATAGAAGAAGGCGATCTTGTATGGGTAAGAGATGTCGAGCATGAAAAACCTCTCGCAGTGGGAAGAGCTATGACCAACGGGAAAGAGATGGTACAGTCGGAAAAAGGAAAGGTCGTAAAAAGTTTACATCACATCGGAGATGAGATGTTCGATTGATATCGAGATATCTCGTCAAAGTCTATCTTTCAACTCATCGATTATCTTCACAGGTGAAGGATCTTTTTCTCTGAGCAGAGCGAGATATATGCTGAGATAATCGCCGAGGTAGACGAGAGAGAGTATCCTAGCCAGTTGGGTGTCCGCGTCGGTCCAGACTTCTATGATGTCGTCGACTTCCTCTTGGAAAACCAGTTCTTTGGTTAGCTCTATGCGTTTATTGATCTTTTTCGGTTCTTTTTTATCTCTCAGTAGGATCGGTATGAAATTAGAGGTATTCTCGTCGCCGTGCCAACCCACTATTTCATTGTGGTTCATCTCGGGAAAGGCTCCATACCATGATAATACTTCTGCATTCTCGTTGAACTGGGTTTGCCACCTGTTGGCCACTGCATTATATATGGAATGCCCGTAGATTATGGGTATTTTGTTCTCTATCCTTTTAGCTAATTTTTTGGCATCGTTATCTTTTAGAGGTATCTCCACTTTGATATCGTCCCGCAGTTTTTTTAGTTCGGAAACGGCGTCTATTATATCCACGTCCGCATCGTATATCAACAGTTCCGAAAGTAACTGTAGTACCGGGACGAACAAGAATGCGAAAGCGGCTCTAGGAGGATAATCTTTAGGTGCCTTCAGGAAGACGATCTTTTCTTTTTCACTCATCTTTTCTAGTTCTCCATCGGAACTGATGGCGACTATGTTGGCGTTTTTTTCCAAACCTTCTCTGACCGCACTCAAAGTCTCTTCCGTGTCACCAGAGTAAGAAACTACGAAAAGCAAGGTGTTCTCATCCACGAAAGAGGGTAGTGTATAATCCCTGTTCACGGCTATAGGTACTTGTATGCGGTTCGCTAGAAAGCTTTTAAGAGTGTCCCCAACTATCGCAGATCCTCCCATCCCAGTGACAACGATATTATCTGGTTGAAATGGCAATAGGTCACATTCAAATTCAGATACTATCTCTTCGATCTGGTCGGGAAATCGTTCTAACAACTTAAGCATCCCTTTTTCATCTACATCTTCCATCTTTTTAAGATCATCTAGCATCGTCTCACGGTTACTTTATCACAATCAAGGATAAATAAATTATCCTACCAAAACTCTATTATAATTCGGAACAATCAACCACCGATGACCGAAGATATCGATGAAGCCGTCCAACAACTTGAAAACGGCGAATTCGTTATGGTGTATGACGGTGACAAAAGGGAAGAAGAAGTCGACCTGGTAACACCTTCTGAGACCATAACACCCGAAAAGATCAGAAGGTTGAGAAAGGATGCCGGTGGTTTGATCTGCGTGACGGTACCTCCCTCGACTTGGCGCAAGCTAAATATGCCTTATATGAGTGACCTGTATCGTAAGGTGAGCGATGATTTTCCACTTCTCTCCGAGATGAAAGCGGACGATATACCCTACGACGAAAAATCTACTTTCTCACTCTCTGTGAATCATAGAGATACGTTTACAGGTATAACCGATGAAGATAGGGCGCTGACGGTTCAAAAATTTACAGAGCTAGGAAAAGATATGGAAGCTCTTTATTTTGAAGAAGCCCAAAAAAAATTTGGTGAAGGATTCAGAACACCAGGCCATGTTTTTCTATTGAATGCTAGCACAGGATTATTATCCAGTAGAGAGGGGCACACCGAGTTGACCACGGCTCTCTTACAGATGACGGATCTATATCCTAGTATGACTATATGTGAGATGATGGGCGACGACGGAAAAAGTCTTACTTTAGAATCCGCGGAAGTATATGGTAAAAAACATGATATCCCCCTGATCGAAGGTAAAGCCGTCAAGGAAGCATGGGAGGAAAGGATCGGTGCAGTGGAGACCTACAAAAAAGAGCATCCTATCAGAGTTATGGCCGTAGGTACCTTCGACATACTCCATCTAGGACATATCCATTATCTTAAAGAAGCAAGATCATATGGAGATGAACTCGTCGTTGTTATAGCCTGTGACAAGACCGTTCGAGAGCGCAAGCATGAACCTCTGATGGATGAAAACACCAGAAGGGATATGCTCTCGGAGTTAAAAACGGTGGACGAGGCCGTTATAGGTAAAGAGGATGACAGGTACAAGACGGTGGAAGAAGTAGACCCCGATATCATAACATTGGGGTACGATCAGATACACGAAGAAAAAGAATTAAAAGATGAACTAAATACCAGGGGCATGGGAGACATAAAGATCGAAAGGATGTCACACCACAAATACGATCTAGACGGTACGCGTGAGATCATAAGAAAAATAATAGACTGGTACAGCATGAAAAGAGAGTTGCAGAAAGCAGAAAAGGAGGGCATCGAATGAAAAAGATAGGTATCGCCGATACCACTTTTGCTAGGTTCGATATGTTCAAAAGTGCAGTGGACGAGCTCCATAAGATGGGTACCGGTTTCGAGATCGAGAGGTATACTGTCCCGGGTATCAAAGATCTACCCATAGCCTGCCAAAGGCTGATAGAGTCCGGGGCGGATATAGTGATGGCTTTAGGTATGCCCGGCCCAGAGCCCATCGATAAACAGTGTGCCGACCAGGCGTCCAAAGCTCTACTTTACGTAGAGTTAAAAAAGAATACACATATAATCGAGGTTTTTGTGCATGAGGACGAGGCTGAAAAAGAAGAATTGAAAGGTCTTGCCGACATGAGGGCGAGGGAACATGCAGTCAATGTTTATGACTTACTTTTCAGACCTGAACGGCTGGAGGAAAAGGCCGGACAGGGTAAAAGGGAAGGATATCCCGACGTAGGACCTTTGAGGTGAAATAAAATGGAAGAAGAAACAGATCTTAGAGTAGAGGAAATGAAGATGGGCATCGTGGTCTCTGAGTTCAATTACGACATAACTCATATGATGCTAGAGCGGGCGAAAACACATGCCGAATTTCTCGGCGTCGAAGTAGTCGATATAAAGCACGTTCCAGGGGTATTCGACATGCCCTTGGCTATAAAGATGCTTTTGAAACGGGAAGATGTAGATGCAGTGGTCACGCTGGGTACGGTGATCAAAGGAGAGACCCAGCACGATAAAACAGTGATGTCTCAGGCATCTAGAAAGATCACGGACCTAGCGTTAGAGTATGAGAAACCCGTATCACTTGGCATAACAGGACCGGGCATGAGTAGGATGGAAGCCGAAGAGAGGATCGAACGAGCCAAAGATGCAGTTGAATCCGCCGTGAAGATGTACAAGCGGATGGGATAAGAACAGGTAAAAATAAGTAATCCTACCTATATTTACTCCTGATGGCCTACTCCGTACCTAGCGACGAAGAAATAGAGGATGCTCTCAGGTATGTGATGAGAAGGCTTAAGGGTGTGAATTCACTCCGTAAATTGAGAGAACTCGTCATAAAGGAGCTTCAAAATACCGATCCTGAATATACCGTGAGTTCGAAGCGTTTGAGAAAGTTAGCGGTGACTGCACCATTTATACATACTGAGATATACGCTACGAGAGGGGAAAGAAAAAAATCACTAAAAGGTAGATGTCCTGTTTGTGAGAATAAACTCGAAACGACAAAAAATGAAACCATCTTCGGCGGAACGGTCACTCTCGGGTACAAATGCAAAAGATGTCCCTATTGGACCACACTGAAAAGACGTATACCTTTACGATACAATTTTGAGTATAAGATGGAGGAAAAAAGATGAAGATAAAACATGAGAGTGGAATAACTCTCGAAGAAGAAGATAATAAAGTGATATTGGACCCTTCTAGACAGGTGGAATCCGGTGTTGTTACCCACGGTCATCTAGACCATCTCGTAAAGGACTCTTATATGACTCCACCCACCTTGGATATTTTAGGCGTTAGAAAAGGTGAGAAAAGAGGTAAACCCATATTGTATGGTTTTCCTAAAGATATCGGCGGATTTGAAGTTACGCTTTATCCTGCGGGTCATGTGTTCGGCTCGGCCATGGTAAAAGTTCACGACGTGCTGTATACCGGAGATTTCAATCCCGACGGAGGTAAGACCTGTAAGAGAGCGGTACCCTATGATTGTGAAGTACTTATCATAGAGTCCACTTATGGAAAACCCGAGTACGATCTACCTCCTAAAGACGAAGTCACCAAAGATTTTTTAGCCTGGGTGGAACAACAGGTTGAAGAAGGTCCTGTGGTCTTAGGAGCCTATAAATTCGGCAAGGCTCAAGAGGTCATCGCCCTCTTGAACGAGATAGGTGAAAAACCCTACGTGTCTGAATCTATAGCTGAAATAACAGACGTTTATAACCACTACGATATAGGATTAGACTACGAGCTCTGGAACGGTGAAAGCCAAAGAGAAAAGTATACCGTGGTCGTACCCCCAAAAGAACTCAGAAGACCTGTAGGAAACATAACAAAAATAGCGAAAAAAAACGGAGGCGTCTCTTCCTATCTTTCGGGATGGTGTGCCATATACCCCTTTTACAACTCCATGGATATAGACGCACAGTTTCCCTTATCGGACCATGCTGGCTTTCAGGAGTTGTTGGATTATGTGGCCCAGTGCGACCCCGAAAAGGTCTACACGGTACACGGGAGTGCAAAAGAGTTCGCCGTCGAAGTAGAAAAAAGACTAGGGATAGATGCTGAGGCGTTGGAATAGTGAATCGGGGTGATGTGAGTCACCAACTCACTTACATCAAATTTAATAAAGGGAATGGTTGTTAGTGAAGGGTAGATAATATGGAATACAACATAGAGGGTAACGTCTTGGTGGCTAAACTAGATGATGGTATGGATATTTTCAATGCTTTAGAAACCATCATGAATGAAATAGAACAAGATTCCGCAGTGGTGGTAAGTGGGATCGGGATGCTGAACGATTTTAAAACTGGATTCTATAACAGAGATACTGGTACCTACGAATGGATGGAATTTAACGAGCCGAAAGAATTGCTGTCGTTGAAAGGCAGTATAACTGAAGAAGGAAGTATGCACCTGCACGTGGAAGTGGCGGGAAAGGACCACGAAGTGCTGGGAGGACACCTGGAAGGAGGAAAGGTATTCAATGTCGTGGAACTAGCGATGCTGGTCTTTGAAGATGTTAAATTATCTAGAAAAAGAGACGAAGAACTAGATATGGATCTACTCTCGGTGAGGTGAGATCATCAGCTATGAACTCATGGACCACACCGCGGACGTGGGCATCCACGCGGTCGGTGAAGATCTAGAGAAAGCATTCGAGGAGACCGCTAAAGGTATGTTCAGTATCATCACAGATCTTTCCAAAGTCGAAGAAAAAGAGGAATACGAGGTAATCATAGAAGAAGACACTTGGGAAAGCTTGATAGTACGATTCCTCTCCGAATTGATATATCTCCATGAAGTGAAGAACGTCGTTTTTAAAAGATTTGAAGTGAAACTTGAAGATTTTGAAGAAAGTAAGAAGATCACAGCTAAAGCTGTGGGAGAGGAGATAGACCTGAGCAAACATGATATGGATACGGGAGTTAAAGCGGTATCTTATCACGACCTATCTATAGACCAAAAGGGTGAGATAAAGATAATTTTAGACATATAGGTCTACTTTCACTCACCCCCCCGACGAACATTAATAAAGGTCTTAGAGTTATAGAGGGATGATAAAATGAGCGAAAACGAAATAGAAAAGTTGCCAGGAGTAGGACCCGCAACTGCAGAGAAGCTCATGGATTCAGGCTATACTGACCTGATGGCCATAGCTGTGGAGTCACCTCGAGTTTTGTCCGACGTGGCAGAGATAGGAGAGACCAATGCAGGTAAGATAATCCAAGCCGCTAAGAAAGCAGCGGAGATCGGAGGGTTCGAAACTGGTACAGAATTGTTGGAAAAAAGAAAGAACGTAGGTAAGTTGAACACCGGCGCCAAGAGTTTTAACGATCTCTTGGGCGGTGGTATCGAAACCGGTTCTATAACCGAATTTTTTGGTGAGTTCGGTTCTGGTAAAACTCAGATAGCTCACCAGATATTGGTCAACGCTACTCGACCGGAGGAAGATGGCGGCCTTGACGGCGAAGCCATGATAATCGATACTGAAAACTGTTTTAGACCCGGTAGGATAAGTGAGATCGCCGAAGCTAGAGACCTAGATCCTCAAGAGATCCTCGATAAAATACATGTCGGACGGGCTTTTAACTCGCATCATCAGATGCTGTTGGCCGAGAGAGCTTTGGAACTGGGTAAAGAAAAAGCCATCAGACTATTAGTCGTTGATTCATTGACGTCCCATTTTAGAGCCGAGTACGTAGGAAGAGGAGCCCTCGCAGAGAGGCAGCAGACACTCAACAAGCATCTACACAAGCTATTGAGGTTTGCGGACAGAAACAACGCAGCTATAGTAGTGACCAATCAAGTAACTGCAAATCCAGACCAGTTCTTCGGTGACCCTACGAAACCCATAGGAGGTCACATACTCGGTCATACCGCCACGTTCAGGGTTTATCTCAGAAAAAGCAAGGGCGATAAAAGGATAGCTCGTTTGATGGATTCACCCAATATGCCCGAAGGCGAGGCGGTATTCAGAGTGGAAGAGGCTGGGATCACGGAGTAACTCTCTACTCTCTCTTACTTCAAACCCTTTTATTTTTTATAATTTTATCAAAAACACCCTATCGAACAATCTTTTTTCATATTATTTAAGTTCTTTCTTCATTTATCATTCCAAGCCCTTGAAAATAGGGAAAGCTTTAAATTGACCCGGTGACGATTATTTTAATAGGGTATTCGGGGCTAGTAGGTTAGAGTGCATCCCATCCCACCATCCTGACCATTGAACGCTAGCCCCTTCCCTTTTTTTTCACGTTCTACTTGAAGCTATAAATGCCTGTCCCACAGGTACGCCCATATCTCCATTGGGTACCTTTTTGTGTACTAACATATCATATCCCCTTTCACGTAGGTAGCCTTTGATGATCTTCACTATGGGTCTATTGTAAGAGACTCCTCCTGAGATCCCGATGAACTCAGTACCCTTCTTTTCCGCGGATAGAATAGCACATTTGGCCAAAGCCTCCGAAACTGAAGTGATGTAAGATAGGGCTTTATCTTTTCTTCTGAGAGGATCGTTTTTCATCTCTGCGAAAGCTTTCAGTGTCTTTATTTCTCCATTGATCATAGGTACATGATATTTTTTATTGGCGTCACCCTGGTAAAGCAATGTTTCCAATTTCATGGCGGGCTCGCCTTCGTAGGTTCTTTTCGAACAAACATCTAGCACATATGAAACAGCGTCCAACAACCTTCCGTAGCTGCTAGTTTTCACCGAGTCAGACATCATCTTATCGAAGATTCGTGCTTTTTTGCCTTGGAATATGTCGCTCTTTCCTTCGGCTTTTTTTTCTGCAGCGTAGGCCAGTCTACCGGGGTCCTCCACCGCTTTTTCCCCTCCCAACAGCGAAAAGTACTCTAGATGATACATCCTTTGATACTTTTCTCTATCACAATACAGTATTTCGCCGCCCCAGCTGTTTCCGTCATCGCCGTAACCGGTTCCGTCCACAGCTATGCATACGATCTCGTCTAGATCGTATTCAAGCATCAAAGATGCACCGTGGGCCCAATGATGTTGTATTTCGAACACTTCCGCATCATGTTCCCATGCATATTTCATACCTAACTTTCTGCTTTGGTATTTTGGGTGGAGGTCTACGCCCACGCCCATGATATCATCCACACCTATAAGGGAGCTCAGATGTTCGAAAGTATTTTTATAAAAATATTTATTTTCGTAAACGCCTAGATCGCCCAGGTACTGACTCGGATACAACTTCCCATCCTTTGAAAGTGCTATACAACCGCTTTGGTCGGCTCCGGCGCCCATCACGGTATTTTCTTCAAATTTTAGGTATTCAGGTACGTAGCCTCTAGCTCTTCTTATCAACGCTAGATCTTTTCCGTGAGCTCTGATCAAGGAATCGTCTACTCTGTTCGCTATCTTTCTGTCGTGTAACAAGAAATAGTCTAGGTTCAATTCAAAAGCCTTTTTATTTTTCATGATCATGGGTTCCCCTGGTTGATTCGCACTGGTCATGACCAACGCATCTAGATCAGTCATCTCGAAGATAAGATGGTGCAGACCCGTGTATGGGAGCATGATGCCCACGGTAGGTAGCCCAGGAGCTACATGGTCCAATGATTCCTTTTTTTGGTCTTTCTTCTCCAAGAGCATTATGGGGCGCCTAGGACTCGTTAAAACGTCCTCGCGTTGAATATCGGCGTATCTCGATGCCGTTTCTACGTCACGGACCATGATCGCGAATGGTTTCTCTTTCCGTGAGTATTTATCCCTCAGATCAGGTATTTTTTCTAGCTTACAAGTTATGTGCATACCGCCCCAACTTTTAGCTACGGCTATATCTCCACTTTCTAAAAGGATGCAAAATTCAGGTATACCGCCCATCTTTCTCTTTTTCTTATCGTATAACGTATAGGTTGGACCACATCTTGGGCACGAGATGGTTTGGGCATGGAATCGTCGGTCAAGAGGGCTTTCGAACTCCTTCAAACAATCTTCGCACATGGGAAAGGGTTCCATGGATGTTTTATCTCTATCGTACGGTAAAGAATATATGGCGGAATATCGAGCTCCGCAGTTGGTACAATTTATAAAAGGGTAATCGTTTCTTCTATCATGCTTATCTTTCATCTCGTGTATGCAGTCGTCACAGAGTGCGGTATCTACGGGGATGGTAGACGATTCTCTTCCTCCTGAAGAGCTCTCAACTATTTCAAAGTCGTCTCTAGAAACTTCATGTTCATACCTTTCGATATATGAGATCTCGGCCAATGGTGGAAGATCATCTTTTAGTTTTTTCAAAAATTCTTTTACCTTTCCATCTATGACGACTTCAACTTCACTCCCTTTGTTCTTAACATATCCCTTTAACCCGAGATTTTTTGCCACCCTGTACACCGTAGGTCTGAAACCAACGCCTTGAACAGTACCCTTTATGACCAACTTCATATATCGGGATTACAGGGGTTGTTTTTTACATTTTCTAATCAAAAAGACTATTTAATCGCCATGGGTTCCTATCTTTATGATCTGCGGAGTAGACGAAGCTGGTAGAGGCCCTGTTATGGGTCCTATGGTTGTAGCGGGGGTTAGAGTTCACGACCAGGGAAAACTCATCGAAATAGAAGTCAAAGATTCGAAGAGGTTGAGTTCCAAGAGGAGAGATGAGTTGGAAGAGAAGATCAAAGATTTTTGTGAGTTTACTGTAAGGGTGGTCTCCGCAGAAGATATAGATTCGTTGAGAAAGTCCATGACTCTAAACGCTTTGGAAGTGTACGTTTTTGCTAATATAATCGACGAGCTCTGTGGGGACAAAGATACCTGTTACGTGGATTCAGCTTCCACAGACGAAAAAAAATTTAAAAACGAGATAGAAAAAAGGTTGAAAAAAAGAACTAAGGTCGTTTCAGAACACGGTGCGGATGACGAATATCCCGTGGTGTCGGCTGCATCTATATTGGCCAAGGTAGAGAGAGATAGGAGAATCCATGAGATCTCAAAAGAGTTGGATAGGGATATAGGAAGCGGCTATCCTTCAGACCCTAAGACAAGAGATTTTTTGAAGGATTGGATCAGTGAACATGGCTCTCTTCCTCCCTATACTCGAAAGAGCTGGGAAACTTCAAGAGATCTGCTCAACAAATTCAAAACACGTTCACTGGATGAGTTTTGATGTAAAACAAAAGGTTTTTATCTAAACAACCCTCCTATCGGTAAGAGGAAAAAAATGTCCGACGAAACTGAAGAGCTGGAAGTTATTGAAGAACTAGTTGACAAATTCAAAGACAAGTTAAATGAAGACGATTCATTGGAAAAGCAATTGAAAGGCTATCGAAGGGACATCAGGATAGAGATGGACTCAGGGAATAGATATGGTATAACTTTGAATGAAACTGAAATTAGTGATATCAAAAGAGAACAAGACGGTTCGGATGATGAAGTCGATATAATACTTTACTCTGATGCTGATACCCTTAGAAACTTGTTGAATAAGGAGATTGGTGTGATGCAGGCATATGCAAAGAACAAGATAAAGATCGATGCACCTTTAACAGATATGTTAAAGATCAAAAAACTGTTGTGATCAGTTTTTTCAACTATAGAGATGTGCCTTATCCGAAGGGTGTTTCATAAACTCTCTGAGTAACGTGGTTGCGTAGGTACCTTTGTTCAGGCTAACATTGATCTTTAAAGCCTCTCCCTGCAGATCCCATCTCAGATCTTTTGCGGGGGCCAATATACTTCTTCTAGTCCCAGTTGAAGATATCGAAGATATCTCAGGAATTATGAAGTCTTCTTTTTTTACACCTTCATCTTCTATAATTTTTCTCTCTATCTCACCCTGTTCTCCTTCCGAATATCTAGACTTATGACCGAATAGGAGTGCACTCACGAAGGCCTTCCCGTCTCTGACCATGGTGGAAGCTTTTTCAAGATTTCTTTCGTTCACTAAAACCTCCGTATCCTTGTTTGGAAGTCCAACTTTATCAGTGGGTAATATTATGTCTCCCACCAAGGTGTCGTTCAGAGGTAGGTCCTTTTTTAAACGTAGTGACACCATCTTGTTGAAAAGGTAAGATTGGTACGCGTGGATGAACATCATGAGAAGATTGTGTGGAAGGGTTTTCAAGGCAGAAACATAGTTCTCAGGATTTTCTTTTAAATGTCTGATCATCCTTCTCTCAAAGGTTAAATAGTTGGGAAATTCATCAAATGCTTTCTCAAAATCCCAAGTATCCTCTAATCGTTTTCTAGCGTTATAACATTCTTCATTTTCGCATTCTTGAGGTGAACCGACGTAGGTTCTCACAGCTCCCTTGAAATCTCCTTGGGTTATCTTCTTACCCATGGTATGGGTTACCGGCCTCATAGTTCCAAAACGTTGAACCCCGAACCAGTTGGGGAATCCGCCCTCTTTTTTTATCTTTTTTCCGGTCCCATCAGCTCTTTTCAACGCTTCTTCTTTATCTACGTCTAAGTCTCTGATCAGGATCTCAAAGCTATTACCTCGATGGATCCCGATATTTAAAGAACGGTGTGATGTAAAGATATCTTGGATCTCTACATCATTTATCGAAAGCTGTTTAAGCCTTTCAGGAGGGGCCTTAAAAGACATCCATTGCACGGTTATTGCTCTTTTGTCTTTGGTACCGGAAAAATCTATATCTCTAGTTGATATGTTCAAGCAATCGGCTAATTTTTTTATCAACCTGTTCGTCTCCCAGTTTCTTGCCCAGACTTTAGCTATACTGTAATCGCCTTCCGTTTCGTCGAAAAGGTCGATCAACTCTTCAACCCTAAAATCCTCAGGATATTTTTTTAATTTTCCACCTACACCAGGAGTATCCGTAAAGAACAGTTCCAGTCCCACCTTATCTTCCATATCAGACCCACCGCAGGCTTTTCGAGCTATTCTTCTTCCTCAAATATATCAGAATAAACTTTTTTTATGTCATCTGTGAAAGAATTTGATATGTCTACCAACTTCTTTTTTGGGTCGTTACCTTCTTCCACCTCGATCCTCACCACGGGATCATCAAGTTCTTGATGTTCAACGGAGTAGTCCGCCATTATGATATCTTTATCTTTTAACAACTGTTCCATCAATGGGTACATGACGGTATCGTCGGCATCTTTCACTTTAATCTCAAGGGTGGTATCTGTTTTTTGAAGCACTTCGAACTCCATGATATCATTTGAGCAAAGATGAAGTTGTTACTTAAAGGTATTGGTCATTTAAAAAAGTCGTTCGCTGAAGTCATCGTCTTCATCTCCGGTTCTCGTAAAGGGATTCGAGATCTAACTCGAATGCCACAACAGGATGTTCTAGTTCGAAGTTTTCCAGCACTTTTGGAGATATCTCCCCAAAATATCCTAATTCGATCTCATCCACGATGATCTTAGCGCACCTGCCTTCGGTAAAGGAGTCGTGCTTTTTCGGCTCAACGTACATATCTATGTTCAAATTTGTTAAAAAACCATCCATGAGCGACTTTATATCAGTGAAACCTATTTTTGAGTTTTTTATGACTCCGGCCACCTTTGTTTTCTGTTCTTTTTTGAGGACCACGTCACCCATCTCAAATAATCTCTGCGGAAGCGACTCAGTTTTATTTTCCATAAGATTACATAATAAACCCGGTAGTAACCATGTGCGGAGTGAATCACTGTTCTCACTCACGGGATTTTGTACAAGGGCGATATTTTCCTGGTCCATATCTTTAACTTCCATATCATGGTATTCTATCTTTTCACAGCTCAAAATATAGTTCATGACTTCGTTGAATTCATATCCAAGTAATGATTCCTTCACCGCCTCTCTGAACTCTTTATCCGGTAACGAACGTCCTATGGTCACTTCATGGGGTAGGACTCCTTCAAAGTTGTCGTAATCGTATCCAATGGCTATGTCTTCGATGATATCCCTAGGATGCAGGATATCATGTCTATATGGGGGTATGGTGACTTCGAATTTATCTTCCCTTTGTTCTACTGAAAACCTCATCTTTTCCAGTAGGTTTTTGATATCTTCACTAGAGAGCTCGATACCAAGAACTTTTTCGCATTCTTCTACGTCTATCTCCATATCCTCTTCTGCTAGATCAGGATAGATGATGCCTCGTGAGCCGTATTTCACCTCGGTGGTGTGTATCTCTGCATTTCTCTCGGCTAGAGCAGTACACATTATGTTCAAGGTCTGTTCTAAGACCCGCATGTCCGTACCCGTCATGTCTATGAAAAAAGTGTCCGTTTCCGGAGTGACTTCCGTCAATTTTCCATTGATAATAGGTGGAAACGAAAGCACGTTATCTTTAGAATCTACTAGTAGTGGGTATCGCTGCATCTCTTCCAGTAGGTGTGCATATTTTTTACCCTTGTCATGTTTTTCTAGGATCTCATCCAAGTTCATCTCTACGGATTTTTCTAACGGAACAAAGCTCATATCATCGGGTTTTACCGCTTTGTATTCGATAGGAGGCTCTATAGAGCTGAAATCGTGTACTCCTATAGCGACTTTAGATCTATTTCGACCTAATGTTATGTGTAGTTTTTCCTGGAGATCCATCAATGATTTGAGTCCTTTAGAAGAAAGATCAACGTTTTTGATCAGGGCGGTAACGATGTAGGGTCTTACTTCCTGGACGCTTAGGTCCACGTCTGTAGTGATATCCGATTCGAAAGTTTCATACTCCGGCAAACCCGTCTCTTTGTTTAAAAATCCCCTGACAGATCTTGCAATTCCTTCCACTGACAACATATCACAGCGGTCGGGAAAGACTTCTAGCTCCCATGCATCTCCTTTTATCTCTTCGATCTCGACACCTATCTTCGGTAAAACTTCCAACAAAGTGACTTGATCGGCTTTAGTGAGTTCCAGAAGCTCGTCCGAGTTCACTGATATTACAGGCATGATGTCGTTATATTAAGCGAGATATTTGGATTTTTGGATGGGAATGCTGTCGACAGGTTAATATATCTAAAAATATTTTTCATGGTCAGACAGGACATGACAGAAGAAGACTTAGAACAGGAAGACGGAGACTCGGAGAGAGAACTAGATGAGAACGCAGTCCATGGAGTCTTACTCCAAAGAGAGGAAGACCAGGAGGATATAGAGCAGGTAGTAGAGGCGGTCCTCTTCTCTGCCGGCCGACCATTGACCATTCCCGAGATAGAGGAATCTATAGGGAGGTCACGAGGCGAAGTCAGAGATGCGGTCAAAAAGGTGAGAAGGATGTACCAAAACAGGAAGACCGCACTCGAGATAAGCAAGATAGGTAGAAAGTACTCCTTACAGTTAAGATCCGAGTTCAATAAATATGGTATGGAGATGATGGACCAGGAGATGAGCCGACCTTTATTGAAGACAGCGGCTCTCATCGCCTATTACCAACCTATCCGGCAGAGTGAACTCAAAAAGATGGTCGGGGAAAAGATCTATGATCACGTGGATGAGCTGATACAAAAAGATCTGATACTCTCTGAAAAGGACGGAAGGACCTATTCGTTGAGGACCAGTCCCAAATTTCAAGAATATTTTGGTTTAGAAGCCAAAGACAGGAACGAGCTAAAGAAACTCATGGCAAAAAAGGCGGGTATAACCGACTGAGTAGATGGTATTCACCTTTTTAAATATCTGTGCATCTGAGAGAAGACTCCCATCAACCTGTGGTATTCCCATTTTGTGAGGGTTGCACGTCCCAATATCTTTCTGAACATGATCTCGGTTTTTTCCCGTTTGTGCTCAGGATAATCCATACATTCCATGATATTTGAAAAGACCTCCATCAACCTTTCTCTTTCGCTAGATTCGCTGGTTTTGTCTTCATTTTTTACGGTCTGCTCTCCGAATTCTTTAAACACTTCGTAGAGCACGATACCGACAGCATGTGATAAATTGAGTATGGGATAATCTTCAGACGAGGGTATTCTGACCAACCTGTCGCAATTTTTTAATTCTTCATTACTCAGACCTGAATCTTCCCTTCCGAATACCAGTGCTACATCTCCCTGGTAATTTTTCAGTGAATCTACCAATCGTTCCGGCGTCTCCACTTTTCTCAAAAATTTTTTTTCTTTTTCTGTGTGGATCCCCGTAGTTCCTATCACCATATCAAACTTTTTGAGCAGTTCTTCAAGGTCGTCAACGATCACAGCGTTGCACAATATTTCTTTTGCATGCATAGCTCTAGCCTTTGCCTCATCATCAATAGGGGCGGGGTCCACGAGAAGAAGCCTTTCTAAAGAAAAATTACCCATTGATCTTGCAACTGCACCTATATTACCTGGCGTCTGTGGTTCTACTAGCACGACGGAGAAGTTCGGCATATATATCCATGAACACTTTCACTATTTATAGTTAAAGTTTTCAAACATATTTTTCAACGATTAAATCTATATCTGAGGAACATGTTAGGGCAGTCGGTGTATGGTAATGACAGGTGCTTGGAAAAAAATATTGAAAGTTGATCTTTCTAAAAAAACGACGAAAGTTGAAGAGTTGGATGAAAAAATTTTAAGAAAATACTTAGGAGGAAACGGCCTAGGGATAAAACTGCTTTACGAAGAAACAGACGGTAAAGTGGAACCTTATTCCGAGGAGAATCCTTTGATCTTCGTACCAGGAGCGTTGAACGGCAGTCAGGTCCCGATGACAGAAAAGTGTGGGTTCTACTCGACTTCCCCATTAACAGGTATCATGGCCGAGGGCATATTCGGAGGTTCTATAGGTAACGAGGTAAAAAAGTGTGGATTCGATGCTGTAGTCATCAAAGGCAGGTGTGAAGAATTGAGCTACCTGTTGGTAGAAGAGGACGGCATCAAGATAGAAGAAGCACCTGAACTCGAAGGCATGGGTACCAAAAAAACAGAAGATATCCTAAAGAAAAGACATGATGGAAGCGCGGCGGTGATAGGTCCCGCCGGTGAGAATTTAGTCAAGTTTTCGATAATAACCGGCGATGACAGAGAAGTCGGCAGGACCGGGCTGGGTGCTGTGATGGGGTGGAAAAAACTTAAAGGAATAGTGGCTAAAGGCTGGAAGGAAGTTGAAGCGGCGGACCCCGAAGAGCTAAAAAAATTGAAAAGCGAAGCCTTCTCGGAATTCACACAAGAAGGTGGTGCAGGAAAAGAGAGTTACGATGCCTACAGTTCTCACGGTACCGTAAAGTTTGCAGGTATGGCTTCTGAACTGGGTATATTCCCTACGAGATACTGGGAAACTGGTTCCTTCGAAGAAGCAGAAAAATTGAGCAGCTATCAGTGGGAAGACCACATAAGTGAGAGCAATGGATGCCATAGATGCCCATGCAGGTGCGGTCAGGTTTATGAAGATATAGTGGATGTAGAATACGAGACAGCCTTTTCTCTTGGGTCCAACCTTGAGATAGGGAGCATAAGGGAAGTGGCAATGGCCAATTATCTTTGTGACGACCTGGGTTTAGATACGATGAGTATGGGTAACAGCCTTGGCTTCATGATGAAACTTTTCCAAGACGGATTTATAGAAGAAGAGATCCTCTTTGGAGACGGGAAAAAAGTCAGAGAGCTCATAAGAAAAACAGCCTTTAGAGAAGAAAATGGAGACGTGATCGCCGAAGGCGTCAAAAAGATCGGTGATATATACGACAAGGAAGAACTAGCGGTCCACGTCAACGGACTCAGTCCTCCTGCTTATGATCCCCGGGCTTTGAAAGGTATGGGTCTCGGTTTTTACACTTCTACCAGAGGTGCCTGCCATCTACGTTCGGACTGCGATGGTATCCAGCTCGGAGGAGGAAGATCCACAAACGAAAAAGGCGAGTGGGTAGACATGGAGAAAGACAGAAATGCGGTTGAAGACAAAAGATACGTGGCATGGAGGGAGAATTACATAACTATGCACGACACCCTGGGTTCGTGTAAATTGACAGGAAGGAGTGTTTACTCACCGGAATTCATGAGTGAGATCGTTAACGCATTTTTGGGCTTAGACCTTACCGGTGAAGAGATATATAGGACAGGCGAAAGGATTTACAACTTAGAACGCTTGTTCAACTTGAAGCAGAAACCGGAGATAAAAGATACTTTGCACGTCCCTAAACAGTTCTCGACTCCAACGCCGGTAGAACATCTCGACGGTGAAAAATTGGATGAGAAGCAGATAAGGAAGATGTTAAAAGAGTATTACGACGAAAGAGGATGGGATGAGAAAGGTGTGCCCACAGAGAAAAAATTAAAAGAGTTGGAGATAGAAAAGGAGTGACAGAACTTTTCCTTTTCTTTTACTCCTATATTTCAACCGTATATGGATAACAAGTCAACCAAAAGGGCGTAACCTGTTTCTTCTTTTCCTGCACCAGGACCGATGATAGTCACTTCGCCGAGGTGGTCAGTAGTGTATGTGATCGCATTGGTAGGCCCCATCACTCCTGCTAAAGGATGATCTGATGGTATTTTTTCTGGGCTCACTTTTCCTTCTACCCTGCTATCTTTTTTCTCGGCTTGAGCTATCAACTTCCATCTATAACCCTCTTCTTTAGCTTCTTCTATATCATCCAAAGTCAATCTAGTTATGCCTTGCCGTTGGATATCTTCTAATTCGAGATCCGCGTTCATCAAGGTATTCGCTAGTATGAGTGTTTTTCCCTGAGCATCTATCCCTTCGACGTCTCCTGTAGGGTCGGCTTCCGCATAACCTAGGTCCTGGGCTTTTTGAAGAGCTTCTTCGTATCCCATACCTTCTTCCATCTTGGTCAGTATATAATTGGTAGTACCGTTTACGATGCCTTTTACCTTCTTGATTTCGCAACCCGCCAAAGTCATCAATGCCAAGTTGATGGCTGGAGTGCCGCTTAAAACGGTACCTTCGAATTTATAATAGGCGTCGTTTTCTTCCGCTGTCTTTTGAAGCGCCTTTATCTTTTGGGCAACTGGGCCTTTGTTTGTACTGACTACGTTCTTTCCCTTTTTCAACGCCGCTTTTACATGATCTAGAGCCGGTCCACCGGTTTCCATATCTGTGAATGTAACTTCGATGATGGTATCTGCATTTGTTTCTTCGATGGTCTTCATGGGTTCCCAGCCCGTATCGCATCCTGGATATTTAGACAATGAAACTCCTTCATCAACCATATCCATGATCTTTTCCATGTCCAGTCCATCAGGGCAGTACACCGAACCCAATTTCATATCCGAGATAGCAACGACTTCGAAGTCGAAATCGTACCTTTTTTGAAGGTCTTCTTTTTTCTTTATGAGTATCTCCGCAAGACCTTGCCCTACTACGCCGAATCCAATAAATGCTAATTTTTGACTCATGTTTGAGCTCAATCGGAGATATGTACTTAACATTTTCGAATCCTAACGCTTGAAATACCGAAGATTTTATATCACATCTCGCTGAATATGGGAGCGACCGTATGGATCAAAAAAATGAAGAACTAGATAAGTAAATGGAGGCATATATTGCGTTTAGGAAGCGGTGGTAAGAAAATTTTAAAAGAGGTAGAAGAAAGACGATCAAAGGCTCGACAATACAGTACGGAAGGAAGAGATAAAAAAGCGAGTCGAGAGTACGTTAAGTTACTTAACTACGTTATCAGTAACGAAGATCAACTAGATGATCCTTCACGTGTCTCCCATATATTTACCACCGTAGGTGAAGACTTATTCGAGCTAGGTAAAGAAAAAAAAGCGATAAAATGTTTTGAGAAAGCTATCAACAGGGATCCTAATAATGTGACTCCCGTGCTAAAGAAAGGGTTGGTATATTTAGCCATGGATGGGATGGAGGAGTATGCCATAGAATGTTTTGAGAAAGTCCTAAGAATGGATCCTACAAATAAAAAAGCCCTGTCGAATAGAGCAAAAATTTTTAGGATGTTCGGTTGGAAACCCAAGGCGATGGAAGCCTTTAGGGACATGATAGATAAGGACTTATCTAACATCTCATATGTTCATAAATTAGTAAAACAAGATCCAGACGACCCTATACTTTGGAAGATAGAGGGAGAATATTTTGAAAGAGTGAATAAAACTGAAAAAGCGGTCAAGGCTTATGAAAAAGTTTTGGCTTTAGATCCAAAGGATGAGGAGGCCTTCGAAAAATTCATGGAACTTTTACAGGACGATACCTCTCGCCTGATCACACATGCTGAAAAATTGGAGAAAAGTGGAAAAGAAGAGGTAGCTAACAAGATGTACAGAAGAGGCTTTCAAAAAAGTCCTGATGATCTTGGTCTCATCGACAAAATTTTACAGCAAAATCCTGATGAGCTCGCATTGTTGAGAAAAAAAGCGCAACTGCTTAAAGAAAGAGGGGATATCGAGCAGGCTAAAGCGGTCTATAAAGCGTTGTACGAAAAAAATGATGATGAAATGGGCTATTACGAAAAAGTTCTAGAATTAGATCCAGACGATGTTGAAATTCTTTACGAAAAAGGAGAGTATCATTATCAAAGAGAGGAATTTGAAAAGGCTCTAGAAACCTACGATAGGTTGATAGAATTGGACGAAAGCAATGTGGATCTGTGGCACAACAAAGGAGCCTGTTTCTACCACCTTGGTGAGCACGAAAAGGCGATAAATGCCTTCGATAAATCCCTCGAGGAAGACCCTGATGATATCGGAGTTAGGATGAGTAAAGGACTTGTTTTGTATGAAACTGAAGACTATGAAAAGTCGGAGGAGTCTTTCAATGAAGTAGTAAAAAGGGACCAAAAAGAGGCAAAGGCTTGGTACTTTAAAAGTAAGATCGGTGCCCAAGAGGAAGAAAAAAAGAAGGCCCTCAACTTCCTAAAGAGAGCGATCGACTTGGACGGTGATTTCAAAGAGCAGGCCAAAGAGGATGAAGCTTTCCAGGATATAAATGATTCAGAAGAGTTCCTAGAATTGGTTTCTTAGCTATCGTTACGATGAATATTTTTCCAACTCGGTAAAGACTTCTTGAATAAAATTTTCACCTCTCTCGGTAACACACCTGTAGCGTATGCCGCTTGTGGTTTCTGAATGAGTGGAATCGTCTTTTACAAACTCTATGTCTACCTGCACTATACACATGGCTTTATTGCATATCATGGGTTCCCTCACCACTTTTCCTTTGCCTTTTATGGATACGTTGATGTCCCCTTTTTCACACATACATATCATCACATCTCTGTTATCTTTTATGTTAGACGTACCTTTGTGCTGGAGAGCCATGGCCATCAAGATGGTTTTGGAGTCTTTTGCATATATCAGGTGTATGGGTGTTGTATTCGGTGTGCCGTCTTCAGAAACGGTGGCCACCACTACGGTAGGGATTTTCGATCTGAGCATTTTAAGAACTTCGTCCGGTAAGGAGTTACCAAGTATCTTCGACATGGTATAGTCAAATCCGGGAGGAGATATAAATTTACCTTATATCGGTTAATATCTCCGCTTTTACTTCCTCGAAGTTATCATCTAGTGTATACAATGTTCCCATAGAACCATATTCATCTGTAAGATCTCTGTGAAGTACCGCTAGTACAGGTATGTTCGCTTGAAGAAGATAGTCTACCGCCTTTTTGAACTCTTCACTGAACATCTCCATCTTGCCTATCTCGTCGATCACCATTAGATCCGTATCATGGGGTAGATCTTTTAAACAGGCCTTGGTGAATCGTTCCAGATCTTCTAAGTTGACACGGTATTTTCCCACTAGCGGTCCCTCAGAGATATCGACATGGGCTAGCACACCTTCTTCTCCAGTAACTAAGTCTTTCAGTGCGAAACCTACACGCTCCCCCTCTTTACGTATCTCAGGAGTACTCAACCCAACAACTTTTTTATCGCTTTCAGCTATCAGTTCTCTAACCAGCGTGCTTTTTCCCGAGCGTGGTTTTCCGGTTATGAATATGTTATGACTATGCATGATACTACACTTGACCATAGACTATATTTTTTTAGGATACTAGGAGCGTATGATACCGATATATTGAGTAGTGTGTCAATGTGTCTTTTTGTCGGAGAGTTGAACTTTTTTCAGTCTTAAAGCGTTTGTGACTACAGTAACCGATGAAAATGCCATGGCTCCAGCAGCTATAGCGGGATGTAGAAAACCCAATGCTGCCGCCGGTATCGCTGCAGAGTTATAACCGAAGGCCCAGAACAAATTCTGTTTTATGTTTTTCATGGTGGCTTTGGACAGCTTTAGGGCTTGAACGATAGTTTCAAGTTCCCCTCTGACCAAGGTGACATCTCCCGACTCTATGGCTATATCTGTTCCAGTTCCTATAGCGAAGCCTATATCCGCCTGGGTCAGTGCAGGAGCGTCGTTGATACCATCTCCTACCATGGCAACCTTGTTCCTTCCTCCTCTTTTCTGTAGCTCTTTTATCCTCTCAGCTTTCCTGTCGGGGAGCACGTCCGCTTCTACCTCTTCTATCCCCACTTGAGAGGCTATAGCTTCTCCTACTCTCTGATTGTCACCGGTCAAGATGGTGGTCTTTATACCGAAGCTTTTGATCTGCTCTACGACTTTTTTTGCTCCATCTTTGAGCTCATCTGCAACGGCGATGACTCCTTTGACTTCACCATCTACAGCGACGAAGAAAGCGGTCTTTCCCTGATCTTGCAGTTTCCTTCTTTGTACTGAAGCTTTTTCATGTATCGTATCTATACTCGATTCTTGTTCTATCAGTTTTCTAGTGCCTACCATCACTTCTTCACCGTTGACTTTCCCTTTCACTCCCTTTCCTCTCACGTTCTCAAAATCTTCTACCGTGGTTATTTCGATATCCTGTTTTATAGCACCTCTAACGACCGCCTGAGCTATGGGATGCTCCGATGCGTTTTCCACTGAAGCTGCCTTTTTCAGGAGTTCTTTATCGGACGGATAAGCAAAAGTCCGAACATCCGTTAATTCGGGTTTGCCCTTGGTTAAAGTTCCGGTCTTATCGAACACTATTATATCTAGATCCTGTATATACTCCAAAGCGGAACCTTCCCTGAATAGTATGCCGTTCTCCGCACCCTTCCCGGTCCCTACCATCACTGAAGTGGGAGTAGCTAAACCCAGAGCACAGGGACAGGATATGACTAGTACAGCGATCCCTGCAAACAGCACGAGACCCACTGTACCTAATTCCGGATTGACCCAAGGTAGTAAGCTTTCGGCCCAGTAAAGAACATCTCTTAATTGATCGGTAAAAAGTAGCCAAGTCACCATGGTAATAAATGAGATCAAAATGACCGCAGGCACGAACTTGGATGTGACTTTATCTGCAAGAGCTTGAACAGGCAATCTTGTGGTTTGAGCGTCCTCCACCATCTCGACTACCTGAGAGAGGAAGGTATCTTTTCCGACTTTTTTTGCTTCTACCTTCAGCACACCGTCCTGGTTTATGGTCGAGCCTATGACTTCATCACCTTTTTCTTTTTCGACGGGTACAGACTCACCCGTGGCCATGGACTCATCAACCGCTGAGCTCCCTTCTTTGACCACACCGTCGGTCGGTATCTTTTCACCAGGCTTTACAACCATGATCTGACCGACTTCCACTTCTTCTAAAGGTATTTCTTTTTCTTTACCGTTGATCACAACTCGCGCGGTGTCCGCTTCAAGTTCCAATAATTTCTGGATCGCCTGGGAAGCTCTTCCTTTTGCTTTATCTTCTAGGTACTGTCCGATAAGATGGAATGACAGTATCATCGCGGACACCATGAAAAAAGCAGGTATATCTATGAAGAACGCTAATACCCCTGTTGTCCATGCGGAGAGAACTCCGATAGTTATCAGCGTTTCCATGTTTATGTTTCCACCTTTCAAGGCGGAAAAAGTTTTGGAATGTACTGTAGGCCAGCCTATCAGAATAGCAACAGGAGTAGCTATGATAGCGGATATCAACATGGATATCTGGCCGGGCAATTCATAAAACTGTAATAAGAGGAATTCATAGGCCAAAAGCAAACCGGTACCTATCCAAGCATAAGTCATCAATCTTTTGGTCTTCTTCAACTTTCTTTCGGCTTTCGTCTCAGTTTCCTCTTCGTGAGCTATTCCATAGCCTGCTTTTTCTACCGCTTTTTCCAGATCGGATATAGATACTAGATTCGAATAATAACTTACTTTAGCTTTTTCCGTGGCTATATTCACCTGAACATCCGTAACACCTTTTAGGTCTGAAAGAGCTTTCTTTACGTTCTCTGCACAAGATGCACAAGTCATCCCAGTTATTTCTAGAGTTCTATTTTCGGTACCTTTTTCGGTTTTGTTCCCAACTCTATAACCGGTCTTCTCCACAGTCTCTGCGATCTTATTCATATCTATTTCGTCTGGGTCGAATTCCACATCGGCTCTTTCAGTCATGAGGTTTACGTTAGCTTTCTCAATACCTTTCTGTTTATTCAACGCTCCTTCTATGGTTTGAGCGCAGGAAGCGCAGGTCATCCCTTCGATGGGGACTTTTTCTTTTTGTTTTTTGTTATCTTTATCCATGGTGATCTCTTTCCCGGGAATAAGGGGATCTTTTATTCTATCAAAGGTACTTCTCTGGATCCTCTTCGAAGATAGTCTTACAGCCAGGGGCGCAGAAGTAATAGATCTTGCCTTTATATACTGTTTTGAACTCCGCCTCATCCTCGTCTACTTCCATATCGCAAACAGGGTCTTTTGCCATCATAACACCGTGATTACATTCTCACGGACATAAAAAGGATTTTCGCTATACGGATGTTAAAAAAAACCACCGAAAACTTACAAACGTAAAATTTAAAACATCTAACTCCTCTCCTTTGATGTATGAAACTAGACGAAACAGAGATGAGGATATTGGTAGAACTACAAAAGAATGGAAGGCTCTCCCGAAGAGTGCTTGCGGATAAGATCGATGTGAGTACTCCCACCGTTAGTTCAAAACTTGAGAAGTTGGAAAATATGGGGATAATCCAAGGTTTTGGGATAGGTATAGATTTCAGAAAGATGGGGCTCCAAAAATATTACTTTAGAGTCGAAACCGACAGTCTTTCCCATGAAGAGGTCAAAGAATTTTTTATCGGTTTTGAACTATTTCGCAGTCTAGAAAAATTGGAAGGAGATGGATACCTTATCGGACTCTACATCAGAGAGTTCAGCCAGATCGATGAAGCAATAAAGATCATAGAAGATCATAAGGGATTAAAGATAATCGATACATGGAGAAGTCAAGATCAAGATAGCAAGATCCCGAATATCCTTTTAGACGAGCACATTCCTATAGATATCAGTTGCTATTACTGCAATAAACCAATCGAAGGAGAACCGGTGAAGTGGAAAAAGGACAGCAAAGAGCACTATCTATGTTGTTCGTCTTGTAAAGAATTGTACGAACAAAAATATGAAAGACTCCAGAAGAGGAAAGAAGAGATGAGATAGATGAAATTTTTGAGAGTTCAACCAAAAAAACCTAAATAGTCGGCCATTATTTGTTCCGATGGAATCTAAATAAGGTGTTAAATATGGCAGATGAAGAAGCTAAGATAGAATCTCGATTGGAGGACAAAGACTTATACGAGCCTCCGGAAGAGTTCAAAGAGCAGGCGAACGT
>SL_8KL_010_SEDDRAFT_10000226_pt1 | contig 47810 bp, 49 predicted proteins | sample SodLakKL_010_SED_4_FD_11160 | JGI IMG/M metagenome (IMG submission 11160)
CGCCGTGCCGTCTTGGCCGATGAAGGCGGCGCTTGCCGGATGGCCGACAATCAGGTGGCAAGGCAGGTCAGACATCGTGATCGTGGATCTGCGCAAACTCATGCTAGAATGTTGCGAGCGGCCGGGGTGCAAAGGGCAGATCCAGGCGCCGTGGCCAGAAAAATTCCCGCTGCAATGTGATCCACACTTTCCGCAGGAACGTAAAAACATTAGCGGTATTGAGTTGGCGTTGCGAAAGGACCCTTTGAATGGATGCGCAAAGTACTGAGTGTGAAGACAACACGTCGCTTGAGCATCAGATGAAGAATCTGCTTAAGAAGATTGAAGCGGAGTCTGTACCTGACGAATTGAAGGCCTTAGCGCAAGAGTTGCAGGCCGCGATCAAACGCCAACACGGATCGTCAGACCCGCAAGACTAACCCAGATCACAGCCATGTACTGCTGCCAAGCATGGCGGATTACTTTTGCGCGCTGGGCGGTTGTGGCTGACCTGCCGGGCCGAGATCAGCCAGTTGTGCGTATACGCCCTGTGCGGCGGCTTCGCGTTGAAGGGCGACCTGTAGCCGCAGCGCGGAAAATGCAAGCTCTGCCGGTGTCGGGTCGGGTGCGAATGTCCCGAGCATGAAGCGCATACTGCCCGGCACCACCGCCGCGCGCCACGGCGCGCACAAGGCTGCGGAATGTTCATTTTCAGATCCGGTACGCATCCTGAATCTCCTAACTTTGTGCCCTACAGCCCGGACTGGCCCGCATTGGACATCAAAACCCCAACCTCGCGTGAAGCTTGATGCTAACGGAACTTTCTAACGCCAATGTTGTTCATATTTCGTGAATGGAGATTTGCGGACCCACAGATGCTGTGTCTAAATAGGCACAGTCAGGCAGGGGCCATCCCGACTGTCGGCAAAGCGCCCCAAAGCGCGCGATTTCATGCGCTGCCCGAACTCAGCTTCAAACCGAATGGAGGCGACCCCCATGACCGATCAATCCCCCCAGCAACTCGAAGGGCGGCTGAATGCACAACGCGAAGCCTTGGCCGTGCTTCTGGCATGGGCCATGCGCCAATCGGACTCCAATATCGCCGCCACGCTCGAAGCTGGGCTGGCTGTGCAGGACCATGAAGAAGATCCCGGCGTGCTGCCGGATGCGGCTTTTGCCACCGAGGCTGCGAAGGCCCGCGAGATGCAGTTGCTACTCGAACGCGCCAAGGAAATCCAGAACGCTCGCTGAGTGCATCGCTCAATAGGTGCCCGGCGGGTCACTGGCCGGAAAGGACTGGTCGCCGCGTTCATCCACCATGTCCCAACGCGCTGGCCGACGCCTGCCTTTTGCCGCGTCTGTGTTCCGGGCCACCGGACGCTGTTCCCCGCTGCCAGAGCGGCCGCGACGGGCAATGATACGCGCTGTAAGATAGCCGAGCGCTATCATGAGCGCGAGCTTTTTGCTTAGCATGTGATACCTCCATTTCGCCTGTTGGGTCGTGGTCCGCATCCTGCGGTGCCAATGCCTTGTGCATCTTGCTATCGCAACGCGCCCAGTGCGCGGATGTTCCCCAATGCGCCGAAATCTGCACGCATCACTGCGGAACATTCATGCCAGACGAAGGTTTGGCCGGTGCAGTCGAATGAAGGAGCCCCGCAAATGACCAACGCGCATAACCCCCCTACGCCAGATGATCAGCGCCAAATTCCCGAGAACGAGCAACTGCGCCGCGCCGACCCGAATGTGATTGATCAACGTCAGCAACAAATCGACCCGGCAGGCCATCACCGCGAAGACGTCAATGCGGGCGCAGGCGACGGGATGAAACAGCCCAAAAGTGATAGCGATCCACATCTGAGTATGGGCTGGTATCCAGAGGGGTTCCCCTTTCCCCCTTTTCCAGAACAGACGCAAGAGTTGCCCGGAAGTCTGGCCCGGATGAACCCGGCCCCTGACCATGGCGAAAAATCATGGATCGGCCACGGGCGCTTGCGCGGGGCATCTGCCCTTGTCACCGGGGGCGACAGCGGCATTGGCCGCGCTGTGGCCATCGCCTATGCCCGCGAAGGCGCGGATGTCGCAATTTCATTTCTGGAAGAAACAGAGGATGCAAAAGATACCGCCCGCCATATTGAGGCGTGCGGCCAGCGTTGCATGTTGTTGCCCGGCGACATCTCAGACCCGAAACACTGTCGTCACATCATCGAGCAGGTGGCAGCAGAATTCGGACGGCTGGACATTTTGGTCAACAACGCCGCGCATCAACAGACTTTCTCGGACCTTGGCGACATACCCGACGAAGAATGGCAGCGCACTTTCGCAATCAACATTCATTCAATGTTCTATCTGTCCAAGGCAGCGGTTGCGCAGATGGGCAAGGGGGCATCCATCATCAACACGGCCTCGATCAACTCGGACACGCCCAATCCCAGCCTGCTGGCCTATGCAACGACAAAGGGCGCGATCCAGAATTTCACAGCCGGACTGGCGCAGATGGTCGCTGACAAGGGCATCCGCGTGAATTGCGTCGCACCCGGCCCGGTCTGGACGCCGCTGATCCCCGGCAGCATGTCCGGCGAAACGGTCGCGCAGTTCGGCGCCAATTATCCGATGAAGCGCCCTGCGCAACCGGTGGAACTGGCCTCGGCCTATGTCATGTTGGCGGAAGCAGCGTCGAGCTATGTGTCGGGGGCCACGATTGCTGTGACGGGCGGCAAACCCATGATCTGAAGTGCGGCGTTGAGAGGCGCAGGCGCAGGGTGTCAGTCCTTCCCCGCATGTTTCTTGCGTGTTTCTGCGGCCTTTTGCGCGGATTTCGAGCGGTCCTCGGCGGGCCGTGCGGCTGCCGCCTCTCCCCCTTTTTTGCCACCCTTTTTCGCGGCGGGGTTGCAGGTATGGGTGCCCCGGCCTGAACCACTCTTGTTGCCGCCCCCATCATCTTTGTTGACGGTCGCCCATGCGCGTTCCTTGGCCTCTTCCGGCTCGACGCCGCGTTCCTCATAGCTTTCGGCGATATGTTCGGCCTTGCGCTTTTGCTTGTCGGTATATTTGTCCTTATCTCCACGTGGCATGCGCGCCTCCTGTCTTGGGGTGGGGTGGGAAACCCGTGTCACAACCTTAGGCCAGTGCGCGCGGGGTCGCGTGCTCACAAGCGCTTAACCGATCCATCCCAGCAGCAACCAAAGAACAAGCGCCACCACAAGCGCGCCGATCACCCAGCGCGCAGTCTTTCCCGGATTGCCCGCCGTTGAGAGCGGGCGCTCAGGTGCGGCCTGATGCTGCCCGCGACGGGTTGCGCGTGCTTCGACATCCGCCGAAGCCGCCACGCTGGGTGAAGCACCCGACAAGGGGTCTTTGCCACGCGTTTCGTCATTCAGTGGGTTGTCCGGGTGCGAAGGGCTGATCGGGCTTGGTTCAGCGTCCACATCGGTGCGCAGTGGCGATTCAGGTTCCTCGCGCGCACCAACCGCGTCCAGATCGCGCTGGAGTTTTTTCAAAGCTGCTTTCTTGCTGTCTTGGTCTTGCATAACCACTCTCCTTTTTCACGCCGCACCCCGCTGCGCACAGTGGTCGCAGCAATAGGTGATACCGGCGCTGTCGGTTCCGTGGCCCACAACCTTGCAGCCACAGTGACCACATTCGGGTGCGAGCTTCTGGATTGCGCATTCAAAGCTGTCGAACGTGTAGCTTTCACCTGCCAACGTGACTTCAAAAGCGTGTTCATAATCATTTCCGCATTGCGCACATTGGGTCATCACTCATCTCCTTTCTGACTTACACTTATGAAACATTCTGCCGGACGGAATGTTCCCGTCGCGCGGCTCCCGCGCGGGGGGCGATACCGATGCCGCGATCCGCAACTGTGTTTGGAACATTGACCGTTTTTGCGGGGTTAAGTGACTGCGCGCCCTTGCGAGACCAAGGCGCAACAGATGCAAAATACGATGATATAGAGGAGGACATTGTCATGAATATCACCCATAAAAGTGACCAGTTCGCAGGCCAGGATATCTACCCCACCCGGCTGAAAGACTCTGAGCGTATTGTTCCGCGCACCGACCCTGTGCTGTGGCGGGACTGGCGCGCAGATGCCCCGATCTCGCAAGCGCAGGCTCGGGAATATGAGGCAAAGGGCTATCTGATCTGCAAGGGCCTGTTCAGCACCGACGAGATTGACCGGCTGATCGAAGTCTCGGCAGAGTTGCGCGCCAATGGCCAGCGCATCCGCACAGAGGATCTGGTGACAGAACCCGGATCGGATGCCGTGCGCACCATCTTCCGGCTGGACGAGCACAGCCCGCTATTCGCCCGACTGGCCGCCGACACCCGGATTGCAGATGTGGCGCGCTTTTTGCTGAATGACGCGGTCTATCTGCATCAAAGCCGCCTGAACTACAAACCCGGCTTTATCGGCAAGGAGTTCTACTGGCATTCGGATTTTGAAACCTGGCACGCCGAAGACGGCATGCCACGGATGCGCGCCGTCTCCGCCTCGATCCTGCTGACCGACAACAGCGCGCTGAACGGGCCGCTGATGCTGATCCCCGGATCGCACATGCATTTTATTTCCTGCCAAGGCGAAACCCCCGATGGCAACCACAAGACAAGCCTGAAGCAGCAAAAAGTCGGCGTGCCCTCAAATGAAGCGCTGGAAAAGCTGGCGGCCAAGGCCGGACTGGAGGCCGCGACCGGGCCTGCGGGCACTGTGGTGTTTTTCGAGTGCAATACGATGCATGCCTCGAACAGCAACGTGACACCCTTCCCGCGCTCTAACGCCTTTTTCGTCTATAACGCCATGTCGAACCAGCCGGTTGCGCCATTTGCCGCGCGCGCACCGCGCCCGGAATTTCTGGCAAGCCGGGGTGCGACACAGGCGATCACCCCCGTTCAGGGCGATCTGACCAAGGTGTAAACTGGCTACTGCCCATCCTTGCGCAGATTGCTGATCCCAAGCGCCCAGAGGTAGCCCAGCATCGCGCCTTTGATCACACGCAGCAACAGCACCGCAAGGATGGGCAGCGTCACAAAGCCGACCAGCGCAAGCACCAGACGATCCGGCGTGAGGATCGCAGCAGCCGCCCATAGCAGCGGCCCTGTCACCAGCCCGAGGATGGCAACGGTCACAAAGGCCGGGCCTGCCGCCGGGGCATGCGGGCGAAACTCCTGCCCGCAATACCCGCAGGTATGGTGCAGTGTCAGATAGCCGTTGAACAGGCGGCCCACACCGCAATTGGGGCACCTGCCCGCCGCGCCACGACGCAGCGCAGGGGTGAGGGTCCGAGGCTGGTTGTTGGTCATGTTTCCTGTCCTTGTGTCACTTCTGGCCTGCACCGGCGTCTGGTCAACGCGCGACCTATCTTAGACCATAGGTCCCTGGTGCCGGTTGCTCCCACGCTGCCACGGCCAGCGGCCTTCGCTCTCGACTTCCAGCGTGAAGCTTAGAAAAGTGCGGATCAGCACGATCACTGCCAGCACGCCAAGGCTCTCCATTGTGGGCTCGACAATAACTGTGCCCACGATATCAGCGGCAATCAGAAACTCCACCCCGATCAGGATGCTTTTTGCCAGTCTTGTGCGAAACAGATCAAAGACTTTCTGGCCTTCGCATCGCCAGATCAGGTTGCGTGCCGCCTCTGTCAGAGCAAAGACAGTGCCCGCCACAATCGCCTGAACGCCCATCCCCTCAAGCAGCTGGGCGATGATTTCAAATTAGGGGGTCAGCGGACCATCGGCCATGTTGCAAGGCTTTCATCGGCCGGACACGCGACATGCGCAAATGCCCGGACAAGCGGGTTCGCCTGTCCGGGCCTGCCGACAATTCCGGCGATCTGGTTTACAGATCTTCCACAATCTCGCACAGTTCGGCCATCTCTGGTGCTGTGCCTGCGGTGTCCATCTCACCGGGGGTTCCTAGCTCATCAACGGCGCCCGGCTCTGCGGGTGCGTCAAGATCGCTTTCGGGCTCGATTGGTGCAGTGTCAGCACCTTCTGTCGGTTCCATCTGTTCCAAGGGGTCCAGCCCGGCCTCGTCATCCAGACCTTCGCAATAGTCGCGCACGATGTCTTGCTGGTCAGATGACAGATCTTCCCAGTTCTCCGATATCTCATCTTCGTCGCGCAGCTCGCCCGTTTCTGGGTCGCTGAAGAACGCATCGACAGTGTCCTCATCCCAGTCGAACGGAATGGTCACAAGGCTGAAATCTGCCTCTGCATCGGGCTGCGTGTCTTGCGCGAACACCGCAGTGCTGGTGCTGAGGGCAAAGACAAGCGGAATTGCAAGTTTAGGTGTCATTGGTCATTCTCCTGTTTGGTGATGCCTCGCCGAGGCGTAGACCCCTCAAACAGCGATTGTGCCGGTATGTTCCAAGTAAATCTTCTGCCCGGCATATTCCTACGCCGCGCGCGCTGCGAGGCCCGCAAAGACGCCGGCGTCTTACACGCACCCTGCGAAGATCCGATACGCGCCTGCTGACGGCCTACGTGCTGTCATCAGAAGCCGTCCCAAACCCCCGGTGTCGTGGCAAGTTCCAGAAGGTTTCCGTCAGGATCACGAAAATACAGGCTGTGACCGCCGTTTTTCCAACCGGACGTTCCCTCGATTGTAACGTCATGTGCGGCCAGATGTGCGCGCCATGGCTCCAACTCTTGCTGCGTGACGGCAAAGGCCATGTGCAACTGCCCAGATCCGTCATGCGGAGGAATTACGCCGCCGGGTGTGTGCACAGGTTCCGTCGTGGCGCCCCGTACAAACAGCAACAGAACGCTGCGACCACTGACATTATACGCACGCATCCTGCTATCGGCGTACAGAACCGGCAGACCCATGATGCTGTCATAGAACGCGGCGGCACGGTCGAGGTCATCGACGTAAAGCGCCGTCTCAAGGATTGAATGTAACTTGGGCATGGCTGAACCTCATTCTTCCAGGGTTGAAATAAAAGCTGCGCTTGACTCGCGGGCAATGACCACAAAACCCCTGTGTCTTGTCGGTGCGCAGTGCAGGTGCAGTTTCCTTGTCTCGGTTGCTCAAAGTCTATCCCCCTCTCTCGCGGTGTGGGCACCCGAAACGGGCGACGCGTGGCGCGTCCGTTTCTCGCGGCGGTTGCCATCCCATGCCAGAAGCGCAGGTGTCAGCAGGATGGTGATGACGCTCGAAAACACCAGCCCCCCCACGATCGCAGTGGACAGCTGAATCCAGAATTGCCCCGAAGGGGCCCCGAAAAACAGATCACGCCCGAAGAAATCCACGGTCAGCCCCAATACCAGCGGCATCAGTCCCACCACAGTGGTCACAGCGGTCAGAAGCACCGGGCGAAACCGTTCGCCACCCGCCCGAAAGGCGGCCTCTGCTGGCGGCAGGCCGTTTGCGCGGTGTTCATTATAGGCGTCAATCAGCACGATGTTGTTGTTCACCACAATCCCGGCCAGCGCGACAATGCCGATCCCGCTCATCACGACCGAGAACGCCTCTTGTCGGATGACCAGCGCCAGCAGCACACCCGCCAGCGAGAAAATGATCGCCGACAGCACCAGAACGCTTTGGAAGAAACTGTTGAGTTGAGTCAGCAGGATGGCGAGCATCAGGAAAATAGCGACCACGAAGGCGGTGATCAGAAAGGTTATCGCCTCCTCCTGGTCCTCGATCTCGCCTGCGAAACGGATGTCGACACCGTCCTCGAATTCCTCTGCATCAATGATCCGTTGCACCGCGTCGATTTCTTCGGCCACAGTGGTGCCCGCCACGATGCCCGCCGAGATGGTCTGCACATTGCGCGCATCGACACGCGTAATCACCGGCGATGCGGGTGCGGCAGTGATTTCCACGAAATTGGCGATTGGCACCATGCCAGTCTGTGTCGAGATACGCAGATTGGTCAGTTGGGCAAAGGTCCGTTCTTCTGCCGGGTAGCGCAGGCGTATATCAACCTCGTCAGGGGCAAATGCGGGCAGATACGTTCCCAGCGTGACGCCGCGCGTCAGAAGCTGAACAGTGCTGCCCAGCGTGTCGATATCGACGCCGTAGCGCGCGGCCTGCTCACGGTCTACTTGAATCCTGACCTCGGGGCTGGGTTCTGGCACGTCGCTTGCAATGTCCGTGAAAGTGCCCCGCTGTTCCATCAGGCGTTGCAGGCGTCGTGCTGCTTCGGGCAATAGCTGACGGTCATCGGCTGCCACCTCGATCTGGATGGGCCGCGCATCTCCCGGTCCTGCCTCCTGCGCTTCGACCAATACTCGAATGCCCGGAAGCGCCTCTGTGCTGGCGCGCAAAGCGTCGATGATCTCCAACGCCGGGACGCGGATACGCCAATCAATGAAGTCGATCTGCAATGTGCCGATGGTGTTTGGCGAAAGATTGGATTGCAGACGCTCCTCGATAGACCCGATGGTGCGCGCATAGACCGTGTTGACGCCCTCTATGCCGATGATGCGGTTTTCCACCATCCTCACCAGTTGGTCTGCCTCGCGCACCGAAAGGTTGCCGTCGGCCTCTATCTGGACCTGCGCGCGGTCCGGCTCCACAGTGGGAAAGAACTCGACCCCGCGCCCGAGGGCGGAATAAATCGCAAAGGACACCACCAGCGCAAGCAGGCTGACGCCAAGTGCAAAGCCCGGACGCGCGATTACGTAGGTCAGGATGCGGTCATAGAAGGCCGGACGCGCGGCCGAATCCGACACCCCGGATGAGGACACCTCGCGCGCATGAAGTGACCCTATCAGAGGGACAAAAACCAGCGCCATCAAGAGAGAGGCCGACAGCGTGACGATGACGGTGGCAGGCAGGTAGAACATGAACTGCCCCGCGATGCCCGGCCAGAACAGAAGCGGCACAAACACCGCCAGCGTTGTCGCCACAGCCGCCGTGATCGGCCAAGACATGCGCTGCGCCGCCTTTAGAAACGCCTCTCGCTGCGAGTAACCCTCGGCGCGGCGGCGTTCTGCCAGTTCCACGACCACGATGGTACCATCAACCAACATACCCACCACAAGGATCAGGCCGAACAACACCACGATGTTGAGTGTGAAGCCAAAGAGGTTTATGGCCAGAATACCGCCCAGAAACGCACCGGGAATTGCCACAGCAACCAGCAGCGACGCACGCAGCCCAAGCGCCAGAAGCGTGGTCAGCATTACCAGCAGCACGGCCGCAATGACGTTGTTTTCAAGATCACTGAGCAAGGTCTGGATGTCTTCGGCCTGATCTTGCAGAAAGCTGATCTGCACCCCGTCGCCCCATTCGCCGCGCAACTTGTCTGCCGCCGCGCGCACCGCGGCCACGGTATCGATGACATTTGCCCCTGCGGCCTTGGAGATGTCGAGCCCAATGGTTGCCTGACCGTCAAGGCGCGCAAAACTCACCGGGTCTTGAAATGTCTGCCGCACCTCGGCCACGTCCTGCACGCGCACGACTGTGCCGTTGCTGACCTGCACTGGCATGGTCAGCACATCCGCCACGGTTTCTACGGTGCCCGGGATCGCCACCCCGATACGCCCCGCACCCGTGTCGAAAGCACCGGCGGGCACAAGCTGGTTGTTGCTTTGCACAACCTGACTGATTTCCTGCGTGGACAGGCCATAGGACTGCATCGCCAAGGGATTCACGATAATCTCCATCAGATCATCGCGCGCACCGCTCAGATTGGCCTCCAGCACACCGGTCAGGCCCTCTACCCGGTCCTGTAATCCGCGCGCCATCGCAATCAACTCGCGCTCGGGCACATCGCCCGACAACGCCACGGTCAGGATCGGAAAAAGCGACATGTCGACTTCGTTGACAACCGGCGGCTCTGCACCCGAAGGCAGCGTGGGCTGCGCGTTGTCAGCTTCGTCGCGGACACTTTGCAGGGCTGCCTGCTGATCGAAGCCCGGCGTGAACTCCAGCGTCATACGGGCGAACCCCTCACCCGCGTCGGCGCGCATTTCGCGCAATCCCGCCAGCCCCTGAAACTGCCGCTCCAGCGGCTCAATCAACAGCCTTGCACTGTCTTCTGGCGAGATGCCGGAATAGGAGACATTTACAATGAAGACCGGAATGTCAATCTCTGGCGTCGCCTCTTTGGGGATGGTCACGTAAGAATATCCGCCTGCCAACAGGGTCAGTACCAGCAACAAAAGCATGGTCCGCATCCGGCTGAAGGCCGCGCTGATAAGCCCATTCATCCGTCATCCTCCGCAGAGGTGGCGTTGTCCCCACCGGCTTCCAGCGGCTCAGTGGCCTCTGCCGCCCCTTCGGGTTGTGCGGCTACGGCGGCATCGCTGTCGGGCTGTGCGCCCAGATATTCGNGGGGCGTCTCTGTCACATCGACCTGCTGGCCGGGTGCAAGGCTGCCTTGACTGATGGTGACGATCCGCGCGCGTTCCGGCAGGCCAGTGATCCAGACACCATCGCCGCGGGCGCGCACCACCTCGACGGGCAGAAACGCGATCCGGTCTTCGTCATCCAGGACATGCACGCCCAGCCGGCCCTGTTCATCCAGACGCCCAAGCGCGGGTGACACCCTGTGCGCGGTAACAGTCTCGACAGGCAGGGTGACTTCGGCGCTCAGCCCCGAGGGCAGCTCGCCATCGCTGTTGTCAATTTCCACCTCGACCCGGAAGGTCCGCGTTGCGGCATCCCCCACGACAGAGACGAAGCGCACCTCACCCTCTCGCGTGCCGCCACCAATGAAACGCACCTGCGCAGGCATACCTGTCCGAACCCCCTGAATGCCCGTCTGCTGAACCTGTACCGACGCAATCAGCCGGGCGTTATCCACCACTTCGAGAACCTCTCCGCCAACGCTGACATAGCTGCCGATATCGGCGATGACCTCGTTGATGATGCCGTCTATGGGGGCCGTCAGTTCGGTATTGGCGATCTCCAGTTCAATGGCGCGAAGTTCGGCGCGCGCGGCTTCCAATTCGGCCCGTCGCGCTTGCGCCTCTGCCTCTGTGCCCAAATCGCGATCTGCAAGCCCGCGCGCCGCGTCAAAGTCACGATCAGCCGAGGCGACCTGCGCCTCTGCCCGTGCCAACCGCGCCGCGCGGTCATCTGCCGACAGCTGCCCGACGCGGTCGCCGCGTGACACTTGGCTGCCTTGCGAAGCAATCTCTTCGACAATCCCGTCCGCACGCGCGCGCAAAATAGAGACCTGATCCGGCTCCACATCCCCGTAAAGTACCAGTTCAAGCGTGATTTCCTCTGCCTCGCTCCAGCTTGCGGCAACGCTTGGCACCCGCTCATCCTGCTGTTCCGGTGCTTGCGGCGGTGTTCGAAACAGCATGCCGCTTCCGATCCAAGAGATGATGACCAAAAGGACCAAAACAAATACAAGCGATGTCGGGTTGATCAATCTGCGCATCGTCTCACACCACTCCACACCCCTAAGAAGTATCGTTTGCCGAAAATCAGCCCATCCAACCTTCAGCAGGTGGCGCATTGATCGTTGCCAAAGCGCAGCGGGTGCCCTTTCACAGCGGGGCGGCGGCCACCGCCGGGCACAAGCGCGCCCTCAGTTCCGGCGAATAGGCACGCCTTTATGTGGAAACGTTGTGATGCAGGCTTGGGTTCCATGTGGTCCAGAGTGGCCTCCTGCGCGCTGCTTCCAGCGTTCAGGCATGTGGCACGCCTGTCGGCGCTCGGTCCGTGTCCCTTTCAGCCCTTGCTGTGCTGATCAAAGGCACCAAGAAACCGTGACCCCGCCAGAAAGAGCACAAGAAATCCCAGCGACAGCCCCGGTGGCATGTCGGCCACCCCAAGCCATAAAAGCCCCGAGACACCGCATGCAATCAGGACGACCCCTGAAAGGGTCACACCCCACCCGCCCGAGTCGGGCCGTGATGTGGAACTGCCTGCATCCTCGAACCGCCCCACCACCGCGACGAAACCCGCCAACAGCACCGAGAAAGCCAGCACCCAAAGGGGCTGCTGCGCCCACCAGCGCGCGTCAACCGTTTCTGTCAGTGGGAACCAGCCCAACCAGACCACCAGATTGGTGGTCACCACCATCGCCACCTGATGCCACAGAAAGAGTGTCAGCATCCTTGCCCCGAGCAGTGCCACCGGCGTCCAGAACCACGGCTGTGCCAGCACCCGGCGCATAGGGTCGCGCGCAAGCACGATCAGCCCGGTCTGCACCAGCGCCAGCGCAAAAAGTGCGACAGTGGGCGGTGCGGCATTGTTTGGCAGCTCTGTACCCTCGACCGGGACCATGGTCAGCGGCCAACCCGCACCGATCAGCACCGCCAAGCCAACAACCCCGGCAAGCACCAGCCCTGCTTGACCCATGCCGCGCGCAGGCAGTTGGTCATCGGCCCACAGATGCCCCAGTTGATGGATCGCCACCCAGATCAGCAGAAAATTTGGCAACCCGACAAGCGGCTGGGTGCCCACGACGGGGCCCCACTCGGCCAGCCGCAGCGCGTCCAACAGCCCCGCCGCCACGACCGCTGCCACAATCGCAGGCACGCTCCAGCCGCGCACGTGAAGTGCCAGCGTTGCAGGCGTCAGCGACGTCACCGCCAGATAGGCGGCAACAAACCATAGCGGGATCAACGCGACACCCGGTTCGATCAGCAGCATATCCGAAGCCAGCAGCTCTGCTGCCAGCCAGACCGGAACGACTACCAGCAGTAAAGCAGTTGTCGGGCGCAACAGCCGTCTTGCGCGATGCCGAACCCAAGGCACTGCTGTATCGCCATTGGCGCGTGCCCGATGCCAACTTTGCGCGTTGAGCACGCCACCAACCAGAAAGATCACCGGCATGACTTGCCAGATGAGAGAAGCCCACTGCCAGCCCGGTTCCACAGCCAGCAGATAATCTGCCTGTGGCTCTCCTTCGGGGGCGACGACCACGCGTACAACCCAATGCCCAAGCACGACCATCAAAATCGCCGCGACGCGCAAAAAATCAAGATAGCGGTCGCGCTCTGGTGGCGTGCGCGCTTCTACTTGCGCGGTCAACCGCCCCGCCCAGCCACCTTTGGTGACATCTTGATTTGCAACACGATCTGGCACGGTCTGTACCCCAGTTTACCGGCTGGGCAGCGACACGCGGTTCACTCTGTTCACTGCGACGCGTCGTTGCTTTGCCTTTCTCAGGCCGCTCTGGCGCGGGTTGCCCCGCCGGATAGATGTGGCAACGCCTCTTTTGAAATGCAACCAAGTAAAGGTCTGCACCCCGACGGCGTCCATGTCAGCCAGTGATCGGATTAGTCGCTCGGCGCTTGTTGCAGATAGCCCGGCACAGCGCGCCGAATACGGCGGTGCAGATTGTCGAAATCCTGATGTCCCGCCGCGATGGCTGCGTGCGACATGCCGTGCCCGATTGCCACAAGGTCAAAGGCCGTCGCTTCGGGGTCATTGATCCCGTATCGCGCAAGCGCATCAACGACCAGCCGTGCCATGTTCTGCTTCAGTTGCGCGATCTCGGTATCCATTGGCAGTTGATCCTCGATATGCTCAAAGGCCTGCGCCAGCTTTGGGTTGAGCATATGGTGCCGCAATGTGGCCGAGATCAGCGCATCCACCTCCCGCTCAAGCCCCTGACCTGACGACTGCGTCGGTCCCGTTTGCGTGTCACAACGTGCGCGGGCTTTGGCGATGGGGTCAGACATATCCGTAGGCTATGCGGTCCAGCCCGGCTCTAAGCCCAATCTCTCCAATGCTGCCCTGTTGGTAAGTGGCCGCTGCGGTGCCCGATGGCACCACGGCAGGACGACAATCCATTTCGTCGTGCTCCGTCCGGTGGTATTTCAAGGCCCTGTCGCCTAGTCTCGCGGGATACAGGGCGCCTTCCACGCGCTCTGCCAGTCTGCGCGCATCTGAGAGAAACTTGATGACAATTTCGGAACTTCAAAGAATCTTGCCGCCATTGCGAACACCAATCTGCCTGAACGCACAAATCAGACGGCGCGCAGCAGTGCTGGGCGTTTTGGGTAGCATTGGTATCCCATTTGCGATGAGCGCTGCTGCCGGGGGCATGAACGTAGTCCTGAGCTTTGATGATGCTTCCTCGCTCGCGGCGTTCTCGTTCATTCTTGGGATGTCGGCCATCGTGGCTGTCCCTTGCAGCCTTTTGGGCAGCATATTAGCGCTTTTGGCGATGCGATACGGTTGGGCCGGGTGGGGGCCGGCAATTGCTTCTGGTAGCCTGCTGGCAGCCGGGGTTTTCACGTGGGTTTTGCCTGTTGAACCCGAGGGTATTCTGATTGGCACCGGTTTCGGCGCAACCTATGGGGTGATTTTCTGGCTCACCGCGCGCCTCACAACGCCTCGTGCTTTCATTCGGGAATGAAGGCACAGTGTAGATCGTGTCTTCCAGCAACAACCGCGCGCTGCCCTGCGATAGTCCTTTATCCTGTCCGGCAGGGGTAAATGTACACCATGTGACGCGTATTAGCGCCAATGGTCCGGGCTGCGCTTGTGGGGGTAGGGCAGGTTTGTGGCAACGCGCCTGCAATATTGCGCTTGCGACAGGAACCGGACATCCGTGCCGCCCGTCCCGAACTGATGGGCAAATGCCGCGCGTGTCCATTGTGCGGGGCCGCTGTGCCACCATGCGTAGGGCGCGTCGGTCTCGTCCAACGCTGTGCACACAAAGTCCAGCGCCATGGCACAGACCGGATGCTCGGGTTCCGCCGCGATGAAATTATTGGCAATCGTGCCAAAGCCGCGCTCGATGCACAAAACTGCGCGCGCATCGCGCAGCCAAGGCGTGACGGGAATACGCGGATATTCGTCCAGATCAGTGAAGATGCCGCCCTGTCGCAAGATCCAGCACAGGCGAAACAGGTCTGCGCGCAATGCAGCATGGCCCAGCGCTTCAAACCGTGCGGCCATGTCCGGAGCGAAAGCTTTTCGCAGCCATGCAGTCGCAGTTGCGTCATCAAAAAGGTGCTGCTCAAAGCCCGGATGCAGCCGCGCCCATTGCTCTCGCGCGCGCATCAATGCGGGACCGGGCGGCCCTTGCCAGTAGTGCACGATTCGGCGCGGAATATGCGCGGCGGCATCGGGCAGAAATTGCAGATCCCCGCGCACATGCGCGCGGCGCAACAGACAGGCTGACAGCCCCGGCGCAGCGGTGATACGGGCCAGCCCCGCCTTGGCAATGCTATCGGCCACCGCCAAATCCGGCGTGAAAGCACTCTCCATGCCGCGTGCGGCCGCATCTGCATCTGCGACAATGCGGTCGCGCACATCGGGCGGGGCTGGGGTGCCGGTCTGTGCCAGCTTGAGGGCATTGAACTTTGCATGCTCCGCCATTGCCACGGCAAAGTCACCTTGCATGAATGCAATCCGCGCTTGTGTCAGCGGCAAGGCCATGCGCTGCGCAAAGCTCTTGGTCATCGGCGCAAGCATCTGTTCGGCCTTGGCGGGGTCGCCCGCCAGCAAGGCGAGTTCTGCGCCAAGCATCGCGCGCTCGGCCCGTAGGACAGAGTCTGTCGCCCATTGCGTCGCGGCGTGCTGCACGGCGGTTGCCGCTTCCCCGCGTCCAGCCGTCCAGAACGCCTCTGCCCGCACGCTGTGCAGGCGGTGCAGGTCCTGCGCCAGCGCTGTCGCGCGGCGGGCAGGGGCAAGCGCGCGCGCCGCCTGCCCCGACAGCCCCATGCGCAAAGCGGCACGGGCCGCGATCAGTGCTGTTTCCGTGTTGGAAGATCGCGCAGGTCTGTCATGCGCCAAGTCGCGCCAATCCTCGACCGCTTCGTGCAGCACGCGGCAAAGATGATGCAGCCAGTCATGGCGCGCGTGAACGCGACAGGCGGCACGCGCGTGCTCTAACAACTTCGCCGGGTCTTGCTGCGCCAGTTGACCGGCGCGCAGCCATTGCACATGATCTGCCGCCTGCCACTGCCACGGGGGCTGTGCCGCAAGCCGATCATCCAGCAGCGCTTGCGCGATCTGAATATCGCCAGTTTCCAACGCCAGTCGCGTCTGTGCACGGCTTAGCGCAGTCGCGTCAGGCGAAGGGTTGGCCTGCCAGCGCGCCAATGCGTGGGGTGCTTGCTGAAAATCACCCTCGGACATGAAGATGTGAAAGGCCTGCGCCCAAAGCGCGGCAGAAGGGTTCGCGCTTTTTTCCAGCCATTGCGGCAGGGCCGCTGCCCCATCGCGGCGATAGATCAACTGTAGCCTGAGAACAGCGGTCGCCGGGGCCGCATCGGTTTGTTCCAGCCAGTCAATATCTGCCAAGGCGCGGGTAAAATCGCCTTGCGACAGCGCAAACTCGGCCCGTCGATGAATGTCGTCGCGCGCAGTGGGGGACGACATGTCAATCTGGTCGAGCACCTGTTGCGCCATCTCGGGGCGCCGGGCGCGCAGATATGCCCCCGCAAGGGCCGCGCGGCGGCGGTTCTGCTGCACGACACAGGTGTGAAGCCGCGATAGCGCTGCGTCCGTGTGTGCCGACACGGCAAGATCGAAGGCCAGCAGCGCCATGTCTATTGAATTGGGCCATCGCGCCTGCGCCTGCGCAGATACCTGCGCGCCGGGCAGTGCCAGCCGGTGCAGGCGGTGCAAGCCGGTTTTCACCGCGCCATATGACGCGCCCTGATCGAGGGCGCGCTGTAACTCCTGTTCCGGCGAAGCGGGGTCTGACAAAGGCGCGTGCCACATTTGGCCCGACAAGAGCGCAAGATCCGCATCTTGCGGCGTCATGTCAACATGGCCCGAGGCTTAGACCTCACTGCCCAAGACATCATGATACTCTTGAAAGCGCATCTTAAAAATGCTCTCGGCCGCTTCTCGTTTTGGCCAAAGCAACCCATGCAGGAAGAATGAAACTTGCGGGTTGACCGAATACGGCACACTGGCCCAAACGCGCTTTTGCATACGCGCATCGAAGTCAGCGCGCGCTTCTTCTGGCATGGTATCCACATCCAACCCGCAATGCTCATAAACGCGCCGCATCGACGCGTCGGGTTCTGCTACGATGTCTTCGTAATTCATAACAAGGATATCGTCGTAATACTTGGCCCAACGCCGGTAATTCGCCACATAGGAACTCATGTCAAAGATGCGCGCCTGTTGCATCAGCTTAAGGAATTTCTCGTCAAAGGTAATTTCGACCTGCTCTGCATCTTTGCCCTCGCTTTTCCACAATGTATGCATGCGCAGCGCCGAGATCGCGCGCGCCAAAGGGTCGCGCAGAACATAGATAACCCGCGCGGTCGGGTTCAACTGTTTGCATTCCGCAATCTGCTTGTCTGACATCAGCGAATATTCGGGTGTGAAATCCATCGACAGGCGCTCTGGCTCTGGCGGGGTCAGCAAGCTGCGATACCAGTCTGTCCCGCGCTCGTGATTCCAGTCCCAGAAATGCGCCTCTTTTGTGGTCGAGGTGATCGGCTCTGAATTTGGGAAAGAGTAGGTGGCAGGGTGCGCATTCAGGACATGGTGCAACCAGCTGGTCGAAGCTTTCTGCGCACCAATACAAAGGATATCAGCGCAATTCTCGCGTTTTGAGTTCGTCAAAGAACGTCTCCAGTTTCAGAGGATGTCATGACCGCTTTTATAGTGGCCAGCCGTTCTGGCAAGCGCCATTGGCCCTCATAGCTTTCAATATGGCGCAGGGCCGCGGCCCTATCGCCCGCAGCATACGCTGCCTGAATCGCAAGACCGCGCCGGAACGGATTATCGGCCAACGCGATAGATGCTTCATATGCTTGAAGAGCTTGGCGTTTCTGCCCGGCCCGAAGCTGTAAATCGCCAATCATGCGCAAAGCATATGCCGCATTCTGCCATCTGTCATCTTTCTTTTCCTGCGAAACGCGCAGAAGATAGGGAAAGAATGCCTTTACAAAAAACTGCGCCTGTGAAACCTGATTGGCGTCCAGCAGCAAGCGGAAAATACGCGAGATATCAGGGGGTTTCAGCGTTCCGCCAGATTGCACCAGCGCCTTGATCCGCGCGATTTCCATCGCCGTTATCTGCCAGTGGCGAAAGAAATCAAGATACACGAACAGATCAAGCTGCACGCCGGGGGTATCTGGCAACGGGTAGCTGCGCGGATCGCCAAGAACAAAGCCCTGTCCAAGCACAGATGTTTCACGCAGACGCGTCGCCGCNGCAATCATNCGTTCGGGGGCTTTGCGCGCATCCTCGTGGTAACTTGTGACCTCTGGTCTCGGGCCGGACCAGTTAACAGTTGCGATACATTCGTAATGGTATCGCCGTTCCTTCGGGGTATCGACGCGCCGGAATACATCTGTGCCATGTTCGCTTTCAACGGCAAACTCTGGTATCTGGTCCGGCACCATGTCTAATCCGATCTTAGAATATGGCATGACGATATGGCTGTCGCAGCGCGCTGTCAAACCTGTGCAACAACAAGATCCGTGCAAATGAAGCGAAAGTTCTGGCAGCGGCGCGGAAAGATGATCGACAACTTGGGCTGATCCACGCTGTGCAACCAATCCGCCGGAATATGCCGCGAGATTGTGCCACCAGTCGCGGTATCGCATAAATGCACAGCGCAGGCCGTTGTGTCATGGCGCGTCCCGCCCGTGTCGGTCGTGGTCCTGTGCTGCAAGGCCGTCTCGAACAGATAGTCTTCGGTTGCAGTGATCCGGATGTGGCAGTGCAGTGCCGCGCCTACGGGAACAAGATTATCAAGGCGCAGTTCCAGCGCGGTCCAGTCGACGGTATCTGCAACTTGCAGCACAAACTTGTGGGCTTGCGGTGATACATGCAGCAACAACCCGTATTGCGGCGCATTGATCGACAGTTCCAGCCGTTGTCCAAAAGGTGTGCCGGGTGCCAGATGCTGCGCGTGGTCATCTTGGGAGAAAACCTGCCAGAGGTCAAAGACCGCCCCAGTTGTCGAAGGCCGAGGGACAACTGGTTCCTCGGCAACCGGGGGTACGGGCTGGGCATACTGAAACGCGCTTTCAAACTGGTGCAGGATGCTTGCCTTGTCTTCTGCCAGTTGCGCGCGCAACGTGCGCATCTCGCCATCGACCTTTTGCCAGATGGCGCTCGTCTCGTAGTTCACCTCGCTCAGCAAATCTGACACGATGCTGCGAATGATCCCGGCTTGCGCTGAATCTGCTTCCAGATCGACAGCGGGCTTGGCCAGATCTGCAAAGTAGCGCCAGTTATATGACGGATTGTCGAGTGTGTTCAGAAGCACATTGCGCGTCCGGTCTTCGGCCCGCTGCACGCGGCGATGGTGAAACGCCAGCGGTTGATCAAGTATAGCGACCCGCCAGCGCGCCAGAAAACGGTTCATGAAGGCGCGATCTTCCATCACGTCGAAGTTTTCCGGAAATCCGCCGATCTGCAACACAGCGTCGCGGCGCATCATCCATTGCACAGGGTAAATATCTTGTCGGTAGCACGCATAGGCCAGCGGGTTCAGAAAGAACTCGCCGCGATGAAATGCAGGGGGCAGGTTGTCTTCACCGATCACCTTGATCTCTGTCTCTGGTCCTGACCCGATGATCTCTTCTTTGACGGCGGTTACCCGCGCGCCAACGCCACCCAGATCAGGCACCGAGGGCGCTGTTTCCAGAAAAAAGCCAAGCAGCGCCGACATGAATGCCGGGTCCCATGTGTCATCATCATCCAGACAGGTGACGAAATCGGTCCTCAACGCCTCTACACCGCGATTGAACGCCGCCGAGCGGCCCTGACCCGGATTCAGATCAAGCAGTGTAAATCTGTCTTCCGGTACAGGCACATGGCCATCGGGGGAAATCGCTGCCCTAAGCAATGCAATATCGCCGCCGTCATTGACCAGAACAACATGCAGATTGGGGTGGTCTTGCGCCATGACAGTCGCAACGGCGCGTTTCACAAATACGGGGCGGTCCTTGGTGCGGATGACCACACCCACAGAAGGTGTTTGTACGTCTTTCACAATAACTCCAGTCAAATTCTCAAATAACGCAACACTCAAACGCCCGTTCACGCGCGAGAGCTCGTTATCGCGCCACGACCGCTTAAATCAATATCAATTCTCGTTTCTACGCCTGAATCTGGTCAATCCGCCTGCTTCCTTGGCCCCAGATGCTCGTATCCGCGCGCACGGGTCAGGTGAATCTGGCGCTGGCGTTCGCGGAAGGCTTCGCGGCGCTCGGGCGAAAACTCGTCTACGCATTGGTGACATTGCACGCCTGCCTCGTATTCCGGGCGGTCGCGGTCTTCGGGCCAAAGCGGGCGGCGGCAGGCGTGGCACATGATATGCGGGCCGGGCTTTAGCCCGTGTTCGACCGAGACACGCTTGTCGAACACAAAACATGCACCGTGCCACAAGCTTTGCTCTTGCGGCACTTCTTCGAGATATTTCAGAATACCGCCCTTCAGATGAAAGACGTCCTCTACCCCCTGCCCCAGCAGGTAATTTGTCGATTTCTCGCAGCGAATGCCGCCAGTGCAGAACATGGCGATGCGCTTGTTGTGAAAGCGGTGCTTGTTCTCTTCCCACCATTGGGGAAACTCGCCAAATGACCGCGTGCCGGGGTCGATTGCCCCCTCGAACGTGCCGATAGCAACCTCGTAGTCGTTGCGGGTGTCGATCACGGCCACATCGGGCGCGGAAATCAGGTCATTCCAGTCTTCAGGCGCCACGTAATGGCCGACCCGCGCGCGTGGGTCGACATCGGGCTGGCCCATGGTGACGATCTCGCGCTTCAGGCGCACTTTCAGCCGCCCAAAGGGCATGGCCTCTGCAAAGCTTTCTTTCCACTCCAGCGCGGCGCAACCGGGAAACGCGCGAATATGGGCCAGTACAGCGTCGATGCCTGCGCGCGTGCCGGCAATCGTGCCATTGATCCCCTCAGGGGCCAGCAAAAGCGACCCTTTGACGCCATGCTCGTCGGCCAACGCCAGCAATGGCGGGCGCAATGCAGCGGGGTCATCGAACCGGGTGAAATGATATAGGGCGGCGACAGTGAACATAAATGTGCTTTACTGCGCAGACCGCGCCCGCGCAAGAGAGGAGCATTGACGCCAGCCCCTGCGCCCCTTAGCCCTTGCTAAAACAGGAGGGCCGCGCCATGACCCATGCGCTGATCGTGATTGACATGCAAAATGACTTTTGCCCCGGCGGCGCGCTGGCAGTGGCGGGCGGTGACGAGATTGTGCCGGAAATCAACGCGCGCATGGCGCAAGCGGGCGCCGTGATACTGACGCAGGACTGGCACCCTGCGGGACATTCGTCTTTTGCCAGCCAGCACGCAGGGCGCGCGCCGTTGGAAATGATCGACATGCCTTATGGCCCACAGGTGCTCTGGCCCGATCACTGCGTGCAAGGGACGCAAGGAGCGGCATTTCACCCCGATCTGGACACGGACCGCGCCGATCTGATCATCCGCAAAGGGTTCCGGCGCGCGATTGACAGCTATTCGGCCTTTTTCGAGAATGACCAGACCACCCCCACCGGACTGGAAGGGTATTTGCGCAGCCGTGGGCTGACACAGTTGGATTTTGTCGGGCTGGCCACTGATTTTTGTGTGGCATGGTCCGCAATGGACGCAGCAAAGCTGGGCTTTGAGGTGCGTGTGCTGAATAATCTGTGCCGCGGCATTGATCTAGATGGCTCGATGGCGCGCACGCAGGATGCGATGCGCGCAGCAGGCGTGACGCTGGAGTAACTCATGGATATTGCAACCCGCGTCTATAACCATCGCTGGAAAATGGACCCGATCATCCGGTCGCTGATTGATACGGATTTCTACAAGCTGCTGATGTGCCAATCGGTGTTTACCAACCATCCGCAGACACAGGTCACTTTCAGCCTGATAAACCGCGCCACGCATATTCCACTGGCCGATCTGATTGACGAGGGTGAATTGCGCGAGCAATTGGACCACATCCGCGCGCTGTCGCTGTCGCGCGGGGAATCCACCTTTCTGCGCGGCAACACTTTCTACGGCAAACGCCAGATGTTCCGACCCGATTTCATGGAATGGTTCGAGAATTTCCGCCTGCCTCCCTATCATCTGGAGCGCGTGGGCGATCAGTATGAACTGACCTTTCAGGGCACATGGTGCGAAGCGATGCTGTGGGAAATTCCCGCGCTTGCAGTGCTGATGGAGTTGCGTTCGCGGGCGGTGCTGGGGCGGATGAAACGCTTTGAATTGCAGGTGCTTTATGCCCGCGCGATGACCCGCGTCTGGGAGAAGATCGAACAATTACAGGGGCTAGAGGCCGTTCGCATTGCCGATTTCGGCACAAGGCGGCGGCATTCCTTTCTGTGGCAAGACTGGTGTGTGCAGGCCATGATGGAGGGTTTGGGCGCTGGGTTCGCGGGCACATCCAACTGCCTGATCGCCATGCGCCGGGAGGTCGAGGCGATTGGCACCAATGCGCATGAATTGCCTATGGTCTATGCCGCCCTTGCCAGAACCGACGATGAGCTGGCCCAAAGCCCCTATCAGGTTCTGGCCGATTGGCAGGCCGAGCATTCGGGCAATTTGCGGATCATCCTGCCCGATACATTTGGCACCAAGGGCTTTCTGGATCGCGCGCCTGACTGGTTGCCCGATTGGACAGGTATGCGCATCGATTCTGGTGATCCGGCAGCAGGGGCGGAAATTGCCATTCGCTGGTGGCAGGATCGCGGCCAAGACCCGCGCGAGAAGCTTGTCATCTTCTCGGACGGGCTGGATGTGGACAAGATCAAGGAACTTCATGCGCAGTTCTCTGGCCGCGTGAAGGTCAGTTTTGGTTGGGGCACGTTGTTGACCAATGATTTTCGCAACCTTGCGCCAGATGACGGGCTGGCCCCGTTCTCGTTGGTGTGCAAAGCCGTATCGGCGAATGGCCGCGCAACGGTGAAACTGTCGGACAATCCGCACAAGGCAATGGGGCCAGAGGACGAGATTGAACGCTATAAGCGCGTGTTCGATCTGGGGCCACAAGTGGCGCAGGACGTGCTTGTTTAAGGCAAATTAAGCGTGTTGGCAGAATTCAGCAGGCACACAGCCCGCTCACACCGATTTTTGGTGACACAGGCTGCGACCTGTGGTGCAATAGATCTACTTTCATCAGAGTAGGAGGACTTTAAATGTCATTGGGTTCGCATATTGCAGAACTGCGCCGAAAGCATGAACATCTCTCTGACCGGGTCGAAGTTGCCCAACGCAGCCCGGGCACAGATGACCTTCAGATTGCCGATATGAAAAAGAAAAAGCTTCGCCTGAAAGAGGAAATCGAGCGCCTGTCGCACCACTGATCCGCTCTTTCCTCAGTTACGCAAACGGCCCGCGAAATGCGGGCCGTTTTTTGTTGTCGCGTAGGGCAAATCAGACGAAGAACTGTGCACCATTCGCACTGATGGTCGAGCCGTTGATAAAGCCCGCGTCATCAGACACCAGAAAGGCCACGCAGCGCGCGATTTCCTCTGGCTCGCCCAGTCGTCCGGCTGGAATGCCCGCGATGATCGATTCGCGCACCTTTTCCGGCACGGCCATCACCATTTCGGTTGCGATATAGCCGGGGCAGACCGCATTCGCCGTGATGCCAAAACGTGCACCCTCTTGCGCCAGTGATTTCACAATGCCCAGATCGCCCGCTTTTGTGGCTGCGTAATTCACCTGACCGAACTGGCCTTTCTGACCATTGATCGATGAAATGACCACGACGCGGCCAAATTTCCGCTCGCGCATACCGGGCCAGATGGGGTGCACTGTGTTGAACACGCCCGTCAGGTTGGTGTCGATCACTTCTTTCCACTGTTCTGGCGTCATTTTGTGGAACGGCGCGTCGCGGGTGATGCCCGCGTTTGCCACCACAACCTCGATCGGGCCAAGATCAGCCTCGACCTGTGCCAGACCGGCTTTGGACGCCTCGTAATCCGCGGCGTTCCATTTGTAGGTCTTGATACCGGTTTCTTCGGTGAAGCTGGCCGCAGCCGCATCATTGCCAGCATAAGTTGCCGCGACAGTATACCCTTTTGATTGCAGTTCCTTGGAAATCGCTGCGCCAATGCCGCGCGATCCGCCTGTGACCAATGCCACTCTTGCCATGTTTACTCCTCCTCAGGGATTAGGTTCCTCGCAATATCTGTTATCGAACGCGGGCAGGTTGCGCAAGATTGTTGCGCAACCTTTTTTGCTTAGCGTTCCAGACACATGGCGACACCCATGCCGCCACCGATGCACAATGTGGCCAAGCCCTTCTTGGCATCGCGGCGCTGCATCTCGAACAAAAGCGTGTTCAGAATACGGCACCCAGACGCGCCGATGGGATGGCCGATGGCGATAGCGCCGCCATTGACGTTCACCTTGTCCACATCCCAGCCCATTTCCTTGTTCACCGCACAGGCTTGCGCGGCAAAGGCTTCGTTCGCCTCGATCAGGTCCAGATCTTCGGGCTTCCAGCCAGCCTTGGCCAGCGCCTTGCGGCTGGCATAAATCGGCCCCACGCCCATGACCGACGGGTCAAGCCCTGCGGTCGCGTAGCTGGCAATCCGCGCGATCGGGGTCAGGCCGCGCTTTTCGGCGTCTTCCGCACTCATCAGCATGACGGCGGCGGCACCGTCATTCAGGCCAGAAGCATTGGCCGCAGTGACCGAACCGTCCTTGGCGAAAGCAGGGCGCAGTTTCTGCATTGCGTCCATCGTTGCACCATGGCGGATGTATTCGTCCTGATCCACCACAATGTCACCCTTACGGGTTTTGACAGTAAAGGCCGCGATTTCATCCGCGAATTTACCGGCCTTTTGTGCTGCTTCGGCCTTGTTCTGGCTGGCGACGGCGAACGTGTCCTGTTCTTCGCGGGTGATCTGCCATTTCTCGGCGACGTTCTCGGCGGTCTGGCCCATATGATAGCCGTTGAACGCATCCCACAGCCCGTCGCGGATCATCGTGTCGATCAGCTTCATATCGCCCATTTTCTGACCTGTGCGCATCAGGGCGGCGTGCTGGCTCATCGACATGTTTTCCTGACCACCGGCCAGAACAATAGCGGCGTCGCCCAACTGGATATGTTGCGCGCCCAGCGCGACAGCCCGCAGGCCAGAGCCACAAACCTGATTGATCGACCATGCAGCAGCCTCGATCGGCAAGCCTGCGTTGACATGCGCCTGACGGGCCGGGTTTTGACCCTGGCCAGCGGTCAGAACCTGCCCCAAAATGGTTTCTGAAATCTCTCCCTTGTCGACGCCCGCACGCTCGACAACGGCCTGAAGCGTGGCTGCGCCCAAATCATGCGCCGGGGTGTTGGCAAACGCGCCTCCGAACGACCCAACGGCAGTGCGCGCCGCGGAAACAATAACTACATTGGTCATAGGATCTCCTCTCTCTATATCCAGATTGTCCAACTCAGGCAGAAGCTGTGCTGCGACAGATGACTGTAATCCGAGATGTTTGTAACATGATGCAGAAACAGTGCAACGCTGCTGCGTCAAATGCTGGCGCAAACGCGGTGCATGCCAGCCGAATACGGCCCAGACAGCCGGAATGCAGTGTCTTTGTTCGTGCAAGTGTCACAGTTTGTTTCTGCGAATCCCTGCTGCAGGCATGGACAATCACCCCTCTACCGCGTAAAAAAGGTTAAGAAGGAACGCTATGGAACGACAGTCGGCGAAATATCACCTTGGGCAAATCGTGCGCCACAAAAAGCACCCGTTTCGCGGGGTGATCTTTGATGTCGATCCCGAATTTGCGAATACGGAAGAGTGGTATCACTCGATTCCCGAAGAAGTGCGCCCGCGCAAGGATCAGCCATTTTACCACCTTTTGGCCGAGAATGACGAGAGTTTCTACGTCGCCTATGTGTCCGAGCAGAATCTGGTGCCAGACGAGTCGGGGGAACCTGTCGAACACCCGGATCTGAGTGAGTTATTTGGCGAGTTTCACAACGGCCACTACCCGCTACAGATACAGATGAACTGATCTGCCCGGCCCCGATGGGGCCTGTCAGGCAATCAGGCCGTCGAACAGCAATTTACCTGCAATGCCGGCCAGCAGCACAAGGATAACCTTGTCGAATGCCTCTTTCGACACGCGTTTGGCCAGCCAGTTGCCAACCGGCATACCCAGCAGCAACGGCCCAAGCGTGACGAAACCCAGAAGTGTTAGCTGCACAGTCATTATGCCCAGCCCCGCGAGCGCAATAATCTGCACCAGCGACATGGCGCAGAAGAAGATCGAAATGGTGGCAATAAAGCGTGGCCGCTCCAGCCGGAGCGCGTTCAGATAGGTGATGGAAACCGGCGCAGAGATACCGCCTGCCCCCTGTAGCACCCCCGCGACAAGCCCTGCGGGTGCGGTCAGGCGCTTTTCGGCATCAGCGCCAAGCTGCCATTCAGGGCGCAGCAGGCGAAATGCAATATAACTGAGCACAACAGCACCCACACCGGCCATCAACAGCGTGGCAGGGGCAACTGCCAACAATACCGACCCGACCACCGTTCCCAATGCACCCCAAAGCGCAAGCGTTGTGGCCAGCCCCATACGGCCCAGATGGGCGCGAAACTGCCAGCCTTGCGATATATTGGTCAATAGGTTTGGAATGGTGAACAGCGCCACAGCCGTTGGTACATTGAACAGCATCGCCAGAATGGGCACCCCGATAATGGGCGCGCCCGCCCCTGTTGCCCCTTTCAGGATACCGCCCACAAACAGCGCCATCCCCGCCAATAGCACATCGGCCATATCCATCTGTCTGCCCTTGTTCTTGCCCGACACGACAGATACGCATGTCGCCCGCAACTGTCCATTCTGGCCACGATACAGGCGGTGCTGGCCGTCTGGTGGTGTGACTTGCCGCCGATCACACCANTGGTCAGTGCCATTCCTCGGCGGCGATCCGCAGTTTCTTGATGCGTGAATACAGTGTTGTGGGCTGTATGCCCAGCAGTTGTGCCGCGCCATCGTCGCCCGCCACTTTGCCATTTGTGCGCCGCAGGGCTGCGACCAGATTGTTGCGCTGCGCTGCTGCCATGTCGGCCTCGGACAAAACCGCCAATTCACCCGCGCTGCTTTGGGGTGTTGTCAGCCCCAGATCAATCTGCAATTTGCCACCCGTCGAAATGATGCTGCCGCGATCAATGACATTTTGCAGCTCGCGCACATTTCCCGGCCAGTCATAAGCGATCAGCTTTTCCATGGACAGTTTTGAGATGATGGGCGGCCTGATGTTCAGCCGTTTGCATGATAGTGTCAGGAAATGCGCCGCAAGTGCCGGAATATCCTCGCGCCGGTCCCGCAGCGGCAGGCAATTGATGGGAAAGACATTCAGGAACATGAGCAGTTCTTCGCGGAACGCGCCCTTGCGCGCCAGCACTTCCAGATTCCGGCGACTCGCGGCGATGACCCGCAGGTCAATATCGCGCGCACGGGTATCGCCCAGCCGCGTGACACTGCGTTCTTGCAACGCATGCAACAGCCGCCCTTGCAGATTTAGCGGCAATTCATCCACATCATCCAGAAACAGCGTGCCGTTATGCGCCAGCTCCAGTACCCCGGGCTTGTCGCGCAATGCGCCCGGAAAGGCACCCCGGATCTGGCCAAACAACTCTGCCTCGATGGCATCTGATGTGACCGCGCTGCACTTGAAATGAATAAGCGAGCGGCGGCGGCGCGCGCTGCCCTTGTGTATGGCGGATGCAACAAGTGCCTTGCCGGTGCCCGCCTCGCCCAATATCAGGACGGACGCATCGGTGCCCGCCACAAGATCAATCTTGCTCAGAAGCTGCAACACCGCAGGAGAGCTGCCTATGATGTCATGATGCGCGCGCTCGGACGCGATGGTTTCTTGCAGATAGGCGTTTTCCTGTTCCAGCCGTTCGCGCAGGGCCTGCACTTCTTCCATCGCGCTATGCAGTTTGCTTTCGTTTTCCTTGCGCTCGGTTATGTCGCGGAAAATAACCACGGCCCCTGCTAGCACATTCTGGTCATAGATCGGGGTCGAGACATATTCGACGCGGATCGGTTTGCCATCCTTGCGCCAGAACACCTCATCCTCGATACGGTTCACCTGCTCATAGCGGAACGACTGGTAAATAGGGCAATCATGCGCCGGATAGTGCTCGCCATTCAGGTGATGGTGGTGGATCATCGAATGAATATCACGGCCCAACAGGTCTTCGGCACTCCACCCCAGCATTTCGCGCGCGGCGCGGTTTACGAAGGTTGTCTTGCCATCGGCGTTGACGCCGTAAATCCCTTCGCCTGCTGCGTTCAGGATCAGCTGGTTCTGGCGTTCCAACTCGCTGAAGAACGCTTGTGCGCGCTGCCATTCCAGCAGGCCAAGGCGCTGCACATCGCCTGCCTCGGCGATCTGATCGTGGCGCGACAACTCATTCAGGTCAATCAGCGTCAGCATCACAAGGGTTTGCGCATGGCCAATGGGCGTGCCGCGCAGCTCGCAGCTTAGGGGGTGGCGATTTTTGTCCTGTAGCGGAATATCGCGCCGCCACACACGGCCCCGATGCGCCAACTCATCCAAGAACACCAAAAACCCGCCGAAATTGCCCGCGATATGGGGCGCAAAGCGAAAACCATCCGCATCGTCCTGCGCCAGAAGCCGTTTTGCAAGCAGGTTTGCCGCCACAACCTGATCTTGTGCCGTATCCAGAACAAGGGCGGCATGTGGGATGGCTTCGAGCAGGGAATCGGGCATGAGGGGGTCATAAGTCATGCGCTACACGATTGCCGAAGTTACGCCTGACTGGCAACGCGATATTTCGTAATTTACGATTTATCGTAACTTATTTTCCATGTTATTTATCCTAAGAATTTGATTTAAATGGTATATTTTATATGCGGAAAAGTTGGTCAGCAGAATTCTTCTGCACCGCAGAATTGGTATCATATCCGGGAACGCTGCCATTCTCAGAAAGGGATACCATGTCAAACAAGAGCCTTGGAAACCCGTTTTCCCATAAGACAGACCTGCGCCACGGTGCGGGCTGCGGTTGTGAAACCTGTTCCAGCGATGCACGCGCCAAGATCGCCGCCCCGATGACCTCAGAGGCGATGCTAGAGCGCGCCATTGAAAGCGCAGTTGTGCGGTCGGTTTTCGGCCATAATGATATCAGCCGCCGGTCCATGATGGGCATGTTGGGCGGCGGCGCTTTCGCAGCGGCACTTGCATCCGTCTTTCCTATGGATCAGGCCAAGGCGCTTATTCTTGACGAACTCGGCCCCCCGGAAAAGCCTGATCTGAAAGTGGGTTTCGTCGCCATCACCTGCGCAACCCCGATCATCATGGCCGAACCGATGGGCTTTTATGATCGCTATGGCCTGAATGTCGAAGTGGTCAAAACCGCAGGTTGGGCCGTGGCGCGCGACATGTCGCTGTCAGGCCAGTATGACGCAAGCCATATGCTAACCCCCATGCCGCTTGCAATGACGATGGGCGCAGGGTCATCGGCGACACCATACATCATGCCCGCTGTCGAGAATATCAACGGTCAAGCGATTGTGCTGTCGAACGAGCATCTGGACAAGCGCGACCCGCAGCAGTGGAAAGGCATGACCTTTGGCGTGCCGTTTGAATATTCCATGCACAACTTCCTGCTGCGCTATTACGTGGCCGAACACGGGCTGGACCCCGATCAGGACATCCAGATCCGCGTTGTGCCGCCGCCTGAAATGGTCGCAAACCTGCGCGCGGGCAATCTAGACGGCTATCTGTCGCCCGACCCGTTCAACCAACGCGCCGTGTGGGAAGGCATTGGCTTTATCCACATGCTGACCAAGGATATCTGGGAAGGGCACCCCTGCTGCGCCTTTGCCGCCCCCCGCCGCTTTGCCGTGGAAATGCCCAACACTTATGGCGCGCTTTTGCGGTCGATCATTGATGCGACGCAATACGCCTCTAACCCTGACAATCGCAAGGAAATCTCGGAAGCGATTGCGCCTGCAAATTACCTTAACCAGCCGGTGCCAGTCATCGAGCAGGTGCTAACCGGCACCTTTGCCGATGGTCTGGGCAATGTGCAGCGCGTGCCTGACCGGATCGATTTCGATCCATTCCCGTGGCAGTCGATGGGGGTCTGGATTCTGACGCAGATGAAGCGGTGGGGCTATATCGACGGCGATATCGACTACAAGGCGATTGCCGAACAGGTCTATCTGGCCTCGGACGCGCGCAAGGTGATGACCGATCTGGGCTATGATGCGCCCGATGTGAATTACAAATCACACACCATCATGGGCAAGACCTTCGACCCTGACCAGCCCGAAGCCTATGTCGACAGCTTTGCGATCAAGCGGGGATAAATCATGCAAAGCCTGTCCATAAACAAACGCGCCGCAATTCTGTCTGTCGTGTTGCTGATCGTCCTTCTTGGCGCATGGGAAATCTCAATCACGCGTCAGGTGTTGGGTGAAGCGCTAACCGAATATGAAATCCTGATGGGACTGGGGCAGCAACGCTCTGCTATCCCTCCGCCCAGCGATGTGATGGTCAAAGCGTGGGAGCAGTTGAGCAACCCGTTCTACGATGCTGGCCCCAACGATAAAGGCATTGGCATCCAGCTTGCCTACTCCATCTCGCGCGTGCTGTCTGGCTTCGGGCTGGCGGTCCTTGTGGCCATTCCACTGGGCTTTTTGATCGGCATGTCGCCTGTGGCCTACAAGGCGCTCAACCCGTTTATTCAGGTTCTGCGCCCGATATCGCCCCTNGCATGGATGCCGCTTGCACTGTTCATTATTCAGGATGCAAATTCCAGCGCGATCTTTGTCATATTCATTTGTTCAATCTGGCCGATGCTTCTGAACACCGCCTTTGGTGTGGCAGGGGTGCGCAGTGACTGGGTCAATGTCGCCCGCACCCATGAATTGGGCAGCCTGCGCACCGCGCTGACCGTCATTCTGCCCGCCGCTGCCCCGACAATACTGACAGGTATGCGCATTTCGATCGGGATTGCATGGCTGGTGATCGTCGCGGCTGAAATGCTCGTCGGTGGCACTGGCATTGGCTATTATGTCTGGAACGAGTGGAACAACCTCGACCTGACATCTGTCATCTTCTCAATCCTCATGATCGGCGTGGTGGGCATGTTGCTGGATGCGTTTTTCGCAACCCTGCAACGCGCTGTCACTTACGCCGAATGAAAGGAGCATTGCGATGAGCAATAACTTCCTGAGTATCGAACGCCTGACCCAAACTTTTCCCGATGGTTCTGGCGGCAAAATGACCGTCTTCGAGAACGCCAGTTTTGGCATTGATAAGGGCGAATTCGTCTGCATCCTTGGCCATTCGGGCTGCGGCAAATCCACCATCATGAATGTGCTGGCGGGCCTGTCGGACCCCAGCTCTGGCGTGGTCAAGATGGACGGGGTTGCCGTGTCGGGGCCAAGTCTGGACCGAGGCGTGGTGTTTCAGAACTACTCGCTGCTGCCGTGGCTGTCGGCGCTGAAGAATGTGACGTTCGGGGTCAAGGCCCGCTACCGCGACTGGTCGCGCGACAAGGTGCTGGAGCATGCAACCAAGTATCTGGCGATGGTCGGGCTGGAAGGCGATGTTATTCACCGCAAGCCCAGCCAGTTGTCGGGCGGGATGCGCCAGCGTGTGTCGATTGCGCGCGCCTTTGCCAACCAGCCGAAACTGCTGCTGCTGGATGAACCTTTCGGGGCGTTGGACGCGCTGACGCGCGGCACTATTCAGGAAGAATTGCTGAAAGTCTGGAGCAAGACCGAACAGACCGTGTTCATGATTACCCATGACATTGACGAAGCGATCCTGCTGGCAGACCGCATCCTGCTGATGACAAACGGTCCTTTTGCCCGCGTTGCGGAATCGGTCGAGATCACGATCCCTCGGCCCCGAACCCGCACGGAAATCGTCACGCATCCCAACTACTATGCCATTCGCAACCATCTGGTGCAGTTCCTTGGCAAACGCTCCAAGGAACTGGCGGGCCAGCGCTCCGCAGGCGAAAGCCAAAGCCCGGAGACAGTGCGCATAGATATGACCGAAGGCACGGCAGACCCGGACCCCAAACAAAAGCCCACGCATCTGCAAGCCGTAAACGGCTGAAAGCCTGACCAAACCCAAGGAAGGAGACCCGCTATGAAAGACCTGATGACCGCCGCAGAGATGCTGACCAAAGAGGATGTGACCGCCCTGATCCTTGCTGCGAAAAAGCGCAAGGGTATGAAATGGGAAGAAATTGCAGAAAGCATCGGCTTCTCGCCTGTTTTCACGCATTCGGCCTGCATGGGCATGAACGCCTTTCCCGCAGAGAAGGCCGCCGCCTTGGTCGCTCTGCTTGATCTGCCTGCCGAAGCGCAAGAGGTGCTGGAGGAGTACCCGACCAAGATCTGGGAACAGACCGTTCCGACCGATCCTTGTATTTACCGGCTTTATGAAATCGTCGGCGTCTATGGTCCCACGATGAAAGCGCTCATTCAGGAAGAATTCGGCAATGGCATCATGTCGGCGATTGACTTCGATATGGTTATCAGCCGTGTCCCGCACCCCAAGGGCGACCGGGTCAAGGTCGAGATGACCGGCAAATATCTGGCCTATGCCAATTGGTGATCTGAACAGGTGGCAGGCGGACGCGTCGGTCTGCCACTATTCGCGCCTAGAGCGTCTTGAGATATTCCAGCAGCGCTTGTCGTTCCGAGTCTGTCAGCCTGTCGCTGAATGTATGCCCCGCATTGCCGTAACCGGGCAGTGTTGTGTCATAGACTCTGGCGCGCTCTGGCCCTGACGGGGCTGCGTCCTTGCCGTCGTCCAGCACTTCACTGCGCCAGCCCATTGCATCGGAATCATATTCTTGCGGGGTGACATGGCGCCAGTAGCTTGGGCGCAACCGGCTGTCGAGCACGGCCATAAGATTGGGAACCGACCCGTTATGCAGATAAGGGGCTGCGGCCCAGATTCCGTCCAGCGGGGGGGCGATATACCCTTCGGCAGGGGCCGCGCGCACAGTGCCGCCATGAGGTGACTGCGCGACCCAGTCATAAAACCGGTCCAGACTGCCATCGGTCATGGTCTGCGCATAAAGCGGGTCTGTGCCGATTTCGTCCAGCGGCACAACGCGGTTGGGATAGCTGGGCGTTTCGCCATACGTGCCGTGACAACTGGCGCATTCGGTCATGAACAGCTCTTGCCCCTGCGCGGCCAGTTCAGCATCGACCGAATAAGGGTATTCGGGCGGCGTCAGGTTTTCGAGGAAAGCACGGATATCAGGGGCATAGCTGTCAATTTCCTGCAATTCGTCCACACTATCCGCACAGAGCAATGACGCAAACAGCATGTATTGCGCATGATCCCCGCGCCCGATCGTGGTGTAGAACATGGCGTTTTTCTTGCCCACCCACCACCAAGGCGGCGTGCGCAGGGGCACCGGTGTGGTTGGCGGCGGGTCGATCAGGGGCGTGTCTGACCAACTCATGTCGCGCGGATCACGATGCGCCATCAAGGCCCAGCTTAGATTCGTGGCCGGGTTCATTCCGATCGTGTTGGTCTGCGTATAAGGGGCAATCCCCTCGATCCGGTCCGCCCAAAGCTGCCATGCTGCACTCTCATCCGGCCCCTGCACATAGCGCCCGACCTGCGTGACCAATTGGCGGGGGTCGGCGGTGAAATCAGCGAACGCGTCGCCCATCCCCACGACAACCTCATCGCCAATGCGCCCGGCATGGCAGACCAGACAGTTGTTTGAGATTACCTCGACCCCATCATCATTGATATGCGCGGTCAGGAAATAGGGCAGTTCCGCGTTGCGCCCGGTTCGTCCGGGCAACAGGGTGGCGGGATCGGTTTCCGGGGCGACACGGCGATAGGCCGAATAAGGCATCCCGCAACCGACATAAGGCTCATTGACCAACGCTGCATAGCCCGCCTCTGGGTCGCCCGCGCGCTGGGGGGTTGCGGCAACCCGGCCTGTAGGCGAGCGGAAGCGGTCCGGGTCATCACTAAAGGGCACCGGCAGGCCAGCGCCCACCCATATTGCCGCAACAACACTGGCCGCAACCACCGCTGATACGGCATAGACAAGGGGTTTACGGCTCATGGGTGCCTGTCTCCTGATAGTTGCAATATGCCCGTGCCGCGCACAGGCTGCCCGTCAAAGCTGCCCTCGGCCTGCACCAGACCAGACCAGAGCGCAGGCGTGAAGCTGTGTTCTTGCGCGTCGTTCACGGCGCTGACCTCCAGCGTCAGCACGTCATCCAGCCGGATCGACCATGCAACAGGCCACTGGACATGCGCGCCTTGCCACATGCGGGGGAACTCTACCTGCGCCACGTCGCCGCCAAGCGGGCTGATTTCCCCATCGCGATCAATAACGAAAGCATCCACGCTCGGCGTTCCGCGCCCGTCACGGCGCTGCGANACGACAATGGATACATCATGGCCCGTGTCCAGTTGCAAAAGCAACCTGTCCGAGATGACAGGCCCGGCACCGGGCAAAGGCAACTCGCCCCAAGCATGATCGAACCACGCATGACCTGCGACGCTGTCTGTGTTGCCCTGTGTTCCGAGTGTGCCTGTGACGCCAAGGCGGGAAAACGCATACCCCTGAAACGGCGTGTCGTCTGCATTCACGCGCAAGGGCGGTTTCTCGGGCGTCAGTTCAAGCGCGATGCTGACATCGCCAGCTGTCGCGCGGAACTGCCAGATACCCGTCTGGCTGTCATTCGGAAAGGCAATCACCCAATTGTCGAAATGCAATTCCTGTGCGGCGTCGTCAAACCCCGCCAAACCAGCAAGGCCCCTGCCAAAGCGTTCCTCGGCGATACTATGCGCCCCGGTGCTGTCGGTGGTGATAAGATGCGCACGATAGAGGTCGCGCAATTCCCAGATAGAGTCACCCTCGCGGGTATCAGGCGGCACCAACCCGATGCGCGTCAGGGAAAACTGCACATTGATCTGCGCGCCCTCCAGCCCTGTCAGATGCGCCGACATCTGCCACAGTTCGGACGGCGTGGCAGGGTGGACCGCATGATCTTGGGGGAAAGTAACCGGCAGTGTCGTGGTGGGCCGCTCGAACCCGCCTTGCGCCATATTGGCAACTTCGCCCAGCCAATCAACCTGCGCATTTGTGCTGGCTGACAGCGCGTCTGACTGCTGCGCCCGCTGCACAAGCAATACGCCTGTCACCAGAACCGCTGCCAGTGCGGCAACGCTTGCGGCCAATAGGCGCGGTCGTGACATATGGCTCCCTCTCTCTGGCGCGGTTGGCGTGGTCCATATATGGCACGGTTCACCCCGATATGCTGAACCTATCGCATCGCGCAGCCAAACCAACCCCCCAGCCCCGCGCAAAAGTGCCGCGCCGCAGATGCGCGCTATCTTCTAGGTCACAGCGGGTGTCGTGCAAGACAAGGCTTGACGGCACAGGGGCAAAACCGGCAGACGGCGCGTGGCAGGCAAGGCATTCTGCGGTCAAACGCACGCGTGAAGCTGGCGTGTTTTTCAGCCTATATAATTGCGAAGGTCAGGCGACATGCAGTTCGATATCGACGTATCCATAGATTTTGATCTGACGCAGGGCGATGCGGCCTTGCTTATGATCGAAGCTGCGCGCAAAGGCGGCCAGCATATCGTGCACAGCAGGCTGGATATCGAGAATGCAGAACTGCGCAAAATGGGTGCAGAGGGCAGTCTGGATCAGCGCATCTGGGCGATCACCAAGGACAACCGCCTTCAGGCGCGTTACCGTGCAACTGTCGAGGTTGACCGCGCAATCACCGCGATAGAGGATTTACCAACAACTCCGCTGGATGCCTTGCCGAACGAGGCTTTGGCCTATTTGAGGCCATCGCGGTATTGCCCCTCGGACCTGTTCCAGTCGTTTGTGTCCCGCAAATTCCCCGATCTGAGCGGGGGTGCGCTGATTCTGGCGATCCGAGACTGGGTACAGGGTGCGCTGGCCTATGTGCCCGGCAGCTCCGACTCGAGCACAAGCGCGATGGAAACATTCATGTCCCGCGAAGGTGTCTGCCGCGACTATGCGCATCTGGTCTGCGCCCTTGCGCGCGCCTCTGGCATTCCGGCGCGCTATGTCTCTGGCTATGGCCCCGATGTAACGCCGCCCGATTTTCATGCCGCCGCAGAAGTGTGGCTGGGCGGGGGCTGGCATCTGGTCGATGCAACCGCAATGAGCACACCTGACACGATGGTCATCATTGGCGCAGGCCGCGATTGCGGGGACGTCGCCTTTATGGAAACGGGGAACGAAGCGCAGTTTCGTGAATTGAACGTACGCGTGGCGCGCCGCTAAAGAACCCGTTTGCGGATACTGCCATTTGCGCGTGTCAGGGTGACACACGCAAATGGCATGTGGCCAAACTGTAACGCGCCGGCGGCCAATTTGGGCAGCAGTCAGACAAAATCTGGCTGTCAAAGAAGATATGAGGGCGCATANATGCGTGTGGACAACCGTATCGTACAAGCTAACTCTTGTTCATCGACACGCCGTGCCGCGATGCAAAAGGCAGGCGCACCCGGTTTGTCAGCGGCTGGGTGCAACTCGGAACAGGAGCGATTGCCAGACCATGATGTGCAAAATCATGAAAATCATGGCCATTCCTGCATTGAGCCTATGGGGCTTGGCGGTCGCATGACAGCGCCAGAAGCCACCAACACCTTGCGACACAGGAGGACGAAGATATGAGCCGGTTTGATATTTCCCGCAGGCATTTGATGGCCATGGGCCTTGGCGGTATCGGGGCCACCGCATTTGGGGCACGTGGCCTGATGGCCCAGCACAGTCAGGTTGCCTTGCAACTGTCATGGCTGCATTCCGTCCAATTCGCAGGCAGTTACATCGCCGATGAGCACGGATTCTGGGCGGATCGCGGTCTGTCCGTGCGGCTGGATGCAGGCGGCCCGAACGCACCGGTGGAACCGCCCGTTGTGACCGGAACAGCGCTTGTGGGCATATCTGCTGCCGATTACACAGCCGCCGCCGTGCAACAAGGCGCGCCTTTCCGCATTATCGGGGTGGCGATGCAGAATAATCCCTTCGCCATNGCCTCGCTGCCCNATAACCCCGTGAACACACCCAAAGACCTGGAGGGCAAGCGCATCGGTATGCCCTTGGCCAATATGCCGGTGCTGCGCACGTTGGCCACGTTGAACGATGTCGATATTGACGCGATCGAAGTGATCCCGACCCAATATGACGCAGCCCCCCTTGTCGCAGGCGAGGTGGATTGCCTGTTGTGCTGGTCGACCGATCTGCCGGTTGCGATGTTCGTGCGCGACATTGAAAGCGTGACAATGCTGATGGCAGATTTCGGCTATACGCTGCATTCGCAGACCTATATCGCCACCGAAGACAGCATTGCCAACCGCCGTGCCGAACTGGTCGCGCTGATGGCGGGCGAGGTTGCGGGCTGGAACGCCTATCGGGACGATCTGGACGCCGCAACCGACCTGACCCTTGCACGCTTTCCCGATGCAGGGCTGGACCGGCCCACGCAGATCGAACAGGCCCGCCGTCAGGTGCCGCTGATGTTCTCTGATCTGACCGATGCAGAAGGGTTTGGCTGGTTCACCGAAGACACTGTCGCCCGCAATATCGAGACATTGGCCCTGCTTGACATGCCGGTCGAGCCTGCCTTGTGGGACCGCTCCATCCTTGAAGAGGTTCACGGCTAGGTCGGCCATGGAACACTCTGGCCCAGATATCCGCTGCACGGGCGTCGCCAAAACCTTTGGCGGCGGCACAACCACGCTGGAAGCGGTGGCACCGCTTACACTGGATTTTGCTGCCGGGCAGATGACCGCATTGGTCGGGCCGTCGGGCTGTGGCAAATCAACCCTGCTGCGCATGATCGCAGGGCTGGAGGTGCCCAGCGCGGGCCAGATCACTTTGGGCGGGCAGACGCCGCAACACATGCAGCGGCAGGGCGCACTGGCGATGGCGTTTCAGGATGCCTCGCTTCTGCCGTGGCGGTCGGTGCGCGGGAATATCGCCTTGGCGCGCAAACTCGCACGCATGACCCCCGATGCCGACGCAGTCGAAGACATGATCGCACGCGTCGGCCTGTCGGGGTTCGAGGATGCGCGGCCCGCTGAATTGTCCGGCGGTATGCGCCAGCGCGTGGCCATCGCGCGGTGCCTGATCACGCAACCGCGGGTGTTGTTGCTGGATGAACCCTTTGGCGCAGTAGATGAATTGACCCGCACGCGCCTAAATCTGGAACTGCCGCCCCTGTGGCAAGCCAGCGGCACCACGGCGCTGATGGTCACGCATTCGGTGCGCGAAGCGGTTGCATTGGCAGACCGCGTGCTGGTCTTTTCCAGCCGCCCCGCGCGGGTTGTGGGGGATATCATGATCCCGCCAGAGGCGCGCGACGACAAGGCCGGCCAACTGGCCCTGACCGAGCAGGTGAATGCCGCCCTTGCCCAAGGCTGGGCAGATGACAGCGCGCAGGCGCACCCTTGGGCCGCGCAATGATTTCCGCGCTGCGCCCGCACGTTGCGCTGGAGCCTGCGTTGCGCCACGGCCTTGGCGTGCTGTTCATTCTGGCACTGTGGCAGGCGGCAGCGATGGGGCTGGCAGGGCGCTATATGCTGGCCGGTCCGGTGGAGGTTGTGCAGCATATCCTGACGCATCATGCGCTGCTGGGTCGCGCGCTGTGGGTCACAGTGCAAAACGCCGCATGGGGGTTTGTCGCGGGCAATCTGGCAGCCATCGGCTTGGCGCTGATCGTAGCACTGGTGCCACAAGCCCGAATGCTGGTTGCAGCGCTGGCGCTTGTGGTGTTCTGCCTGCCCTTGGTGGCGACAGGGCCAATTCTGCGCGTACTTTATGGGCCGGGGCCGGGCCCGCAGATCACACTGGCCGCATTGGCGGTCTATTACACCACATTCATTCCGCTGCTGGTGGGGCTGCGCGCGGCCCCTGCAAGCTGGTTCGACCTGATCCGCCTCTATGGACGCGGGGCATGGACCGTGTTCGTGCAGGTGCGGGTCATGGCATCACTGCCCTATCTGCTGGCAGGGTTGCAGATCGCGGCACCGGCGGCCTTTCTTGGCGCAATGGTGGGCGAGTTTACGGGCGCAGATCGCGGCATGGGCGTGCTGGCGCTCCGCGCCATGCGCGGGCTGGATGTGGAGGCAACTTGGGCCATCGCCCTGATCGCGGCGGCAGTGTCGATGCTGGCCTATGGCGTGATCGGCTGGGTGGCACAGACCAACGCAGGCGCGCGCCCCGAAATACTGATGGCCCCGCCCCCTGCCCCGGCGCGCGGCAGCATCCTGTCACGCGGGATGAAAACCCTCGCCCTTGTGGCAATTACCGCCACGCTGGTCATCGGGGTCTGGTGGGCCTTGATGGAGGTATTCTCTCTCAGCCGCTTCTTTGCCAAGCGTCCGGATGACGTCTGGCGCTACCTGATCACCGCCCCCAATGCCGGTGCGAACCGTGCCGTGCTATGGGCCGCAACTTCCGCAAGTCTGGAACAGGTTATACCGGGCTATCTGGCCGGGTTGGCGCTTGGGGCTGTAACGGCACTGTTGCTGACGCTTGCGCCCGCGCTTGCAGGTGGGGTGCTGCCCTTGGCGATTGCGCTGCGCTCGGTGCCGATTGTCACAACTGCCCCGCTTATTGTTCTGGCACTGGGGCGCGGGGCGGCGGGGACCATCACGATTGTCGCCGTGATGACATTCTTCCCCGCCTTGGTAGCCTGCCTGCAAGGGTTGCGCCAAGCACCGGGGCAAGTGTTGGATGTGATGCGCCTCTATGCCACCAACCCGATTGCGCGCCTGTGGCACGCGCAGATTCCGGCCATGCTACCCGCCTTTTTCGCCGCCGCGCGCCTGTCTGTGCCCGCCGCCATTCTTGCCGTCACAGTGGCCGAATGGCTGGCAACGGGGCGGGGCTTGGGCGCGCTGATGGCGCTGACGGCCTCGACCTCGGATTACAACTTGCTGTGGTCGGCGATTGTGGTGGTCACGCTGGGGGCCTGCATCGGGTATGGGCTGGTCAGCATGGTTGAACGAGCGGTGCTTGCCCGCGTCGCCCCGGAACAATTGCGCAGCTAAAGGACCAGATTTTATGCGACCAGAGGCCGCTTTCGCCATTCCCGGCGACATCCAGACCCGCACAGGCGGATATATCTATGAACGCCGTATGCTTGAAAGCCTGCGGGGCTTGGGCCAACCCACGCGCCATGTGGAACTGATGACCTCATGGCCGCACCCCACAGCGAAAGCCACGCGCGATCTGGTGGAAAAACTGGCAGCCCTGCCCCAAGGCATGCCACTTATCCTTGACGGGCTGGTCTTCGGCGCGATGGACACCGAGATGCTCAGCAGTCTGAACCGGCCTGTCATCGCCATGCTGCATCATCCTTTGGGGCTGGAAGCAGGGCTGGCCCCCGACCGCGCCGCCGAATTGATCGCGCGCGAGGCGGCCAATCTGCGCCATGCCGCGCATGTGGTCGTGCCTTCGCCCCATACGCGCGACATATTGGTGCAGCAATTTGGCGTACGGGCCGCCGATATCTCAATCGCGCTGCCGGGGTTCGACCGCCCCGCCTTGCGCGCAGTGCCCAAGGCCGCCCCGCCGCTGATCCTGTCTGTGGGCATTATTTGCGAACGCAAGGGGCATGATGTGCTGCTGGATGCCCTCGCACAGATCAAACATCTTGACTGGCAGGCCGCGATTGTCGGTATGGTGCATGACGCAGAGGTGCAAGACCGGCTGTTGCACCAGCGCGCCCGCCTTAGCCTGGAAGCGCGCGTGCGCTTCACCGGCGAGATTGGCCCCGATGCGCTGGATACCCTGTTTCACGAGACCAGCCTGTTTGCGCTGGCCACGCGGTATGAAGGCTATGGCATGGTTCTAAGCGAGGCGCAGCTTTACGGNCTGCCGATCCTGTCTTGTGCTGTCGGGGCAGTTCCGCAGACCGTGCCACCCGGCAGCGGNATTTTGGTACCCCCCGATGATGCAGGGGCTTTCGCCAAAGCGCTGGCCAATTTGTTGGAAGATGAACCACTGCGCCAATCATATGCCGCGAAAAGCGCCGCGCTTGGTGCGCAACTGCCCAAATGGCGGGATGCAGCGCGCATCATGCAGGCAGCATTGCAGCATGTGCAGCCAAAATAGTGTCAGGCGGCCAAGGCTTGCCCTTGTTCCTGCCCACTCTGCCGCTATCGTGTGCGGTGACTCACATTAGGGGGAACATGTTTTGCAGGCTTTCGGCACATCTCAGGGGGGAACCCGCCGCGAAGATATCCGCTTTCTGACTGGCAAGGGCCAGTATCTGGCCGATATCCTGCCCGAAGGCGCATTGCATGCAGTGTTTGTGCGTGCACCCGTGGCCCACGCCCGCATCACCACGCTGGATGTCAGCGCCGCGCGCGACATGCCCGGTGTGCATGCGGTCTGGTCCGCCAAAGACCTCCAAGACGCTGGGGTTAACGGATCAGTACTGGGCGCAACCTTGGCCGACAGGCGCGGGGGCAAGGGGGCCGCACCGAAACGGCCCATACTGGCCGAAGACACAATGCGCCATGTGGGCGAGCCTGTCGCACTGGTGCTGGCCGAAACCCTCGCCCAAGCGCAGGACGCCGCCGAGGCTGTCGAGCTAGATTTCGAGGATCTGCCTGTCACACTGACCCTGTCGCCCGGCGGCCCAACCCTGCACCCAGAGGCACCCGACAATGTGGCCCTTGATTGGGAACTGGGCGATGAGGCGGCGGCCAATGCAGGTTTTGAACGCGCCGCGCATGTCACAACGCTGAGTGTGCGCCAGAACCGCGTCACTGCCGCCAGTCTGGAACCGCGCGCGGCCCTGGCGCAGTGGGACGGCACACGGCTGCATTTCGCCTTTAACGGCCAAGGCGTGTGGACGATGAAACGCGAATTGGCCAAGCTGCTGTCGCTGGACCCCGAACAGGTGCATGTGTCCACGCCCGATGTCGGCGGCGGTTTCGGGATGAAGGTGATGGTCTATCCAGAGCATGTGGCGCTTGCCGCCGCAGCGCGTGCCTTGGGCTGTGTTGTGGCTTGGGTGGCGGAGCGCGGCGAATCTATCGCCTCGGACAATGGCGCGCGCGATCTGACCAGCACCGCCGAAATGGCCTTTGACGCCGAGAACCGTATCATCGGCTACCGCGTGCAGTCACAGTTCAATCTGGGAGCGTATAATTCGCAATTCGGCCAGAACATTCAGACAGCGCTGTTTTCCAAGGTGTTTACCGGCGTCTATGATATTCCGGCAGCGCATTTGCAGGTGCAGGGCATGTACACCAACACCACACCTGTCGACGCCTATCGCGGCGCTGGCCGACCAGAAGCGATAACCCTGCTCGAGCGCACGATGGACATGGCCGCACGCGAATTGGGTCTTTCGCCCTTCGCCTTGCGCGCGCAGAATTTTATTCCCGCTGACAGCTTTCCCTACAAAACGCCAGCAGGCGAAACCTATGATGTTGGTGATTTCACCCGCCTGCTGACCCGCGCGCAGGACTTGGGCGATGTCAAAGGCTTTGCCGACCGCAAGGCGGAAAGCGCGGCGCGCGGGTTCCTGCGCGGGCTGGGGTTGAGTTACTATATCGAGGCAATCTTGGGCGACGATACCGAGGGCGCTGCGGTGGAGTTCATGCCTGATGGGCGGGTCAAACTGTATGTCGGCACGCAATCGAACGGGCAAGGACATGAAACGGTCTATGCGCGCTATCTGTCCGGGCTGACCGGGCTGGACGAGGCGCTGATTGATATTGTCCAAGGCGACAGCGACCTGATTGCCAAAGGGGGCGGCACAGGCGGATCACGTTCCGTCACAGTGCAAACAACCGCAACCCACGGCATGGTCGTGCAGATGATCGCTGCCTTTGCCGAGTTTCTGGAAGCGGAAATCGGTTCCAGCCCTGTGGAATTCGAAGATGGTATCTTCTCGGCCCCCGGATCAAACCAACGCCTGACCATGAGCGAAGCCGTGACCCTCGCCCGTACGCGCGGCGCAGAGGGCCTTTTGCGCCATGAACGGCGCGTCAAGTTGCAAGGGCGCTCCTATCCCAACGGCGCGCATCTGTGCGAGGTCGAGATTGACCCCGAAACTGGCGCGCTGCGGCTGGACCGTTTTCTGGCGGTCGATGATTTCGGCAATCTGATGAGTCCGGCGCTGGCACAGGGGCAAGTGCATGGTGGTGTCGCCCAAGGGTACGGGCAGGCCGTGCTGGAAGAAGTGATCTTTGACGAACAGGGCCAGTTGCAAAGCGGCAGTTTCATGGATTACGCCATGCCGCGTGCTGCCGATTTCCCCATGATCGACTTTGAAAGTGTGCCTGTCCCCTCACTCAATAACCCAATCGGCATGAAGGGCTGTGGCGAGGCGGGCACCGTGGGCGCACTGGCCGCACTGTCAAATGCAGCGCTGGATGCGCTGTGGGACAGTGGGGTTCGGCATGTCGATATGCCGCTGACCCCGCAGCGCATTTGGTCATGGCTGCATGCCCAAAACGGCTAAACCCGCGCCCTTGCCCCTAACACCCTACATTCAGACACATAATTGCTGCCAGATACACCCTGAACCAAAGCCCCTGAACGGGCTTTGATCTGGGGTGCGCAGAGCGGGAAAAGCAGGATTCTGCCGAGGCGAAAACCCCGGCCGGAACCAATTGTTTCGCCAACGCTTTCCCCATTGCAGCTGCAAAAAACCTTCGTTCACACTAAGGAGACTGAACCATGAAAAAGCAAATCGCACTTGCCGCAAGCGTCTTCGCTCTGGCCGCTGCACCAGCACTGGCCGACACACATGACCACGACGCGGCAGAGCATGACTTTCCGGTAGAGATGGAAGCCTTCATGGACGCCTATCCAGAAGTCACGCCTGAAACCTATTTCCTGATCGACACCGATGGTGACGGTGAGGTTTCGGAAGAAGAGTATGAGGCGGCCGTGGATGCTGGTCTGATCACCAGCGCCGAACCAATGGACGCCGACTGACCGCGGACAGGTTTCGCACCATCAAACGCAACGGCGGTGCAATATGTGCCGCCGTTCGCATTCGAGGCGCGTCAACAGCGCATCATCCCTGCAACATACCATCGCGCCAGACAGACACCACTGTCATATCACGCGCCAGAACCACAAAATCCGCCCGCGCGCCCGCAGATATGCGCCCGCGATCCACCGCGCCAATCAAATCGGCCGGAATGCGCGTGGCCATGGCCAGCGCACGTGCCAACGGAACCCCCAGCCCGACCAGATACGCCACCGATTGCGGCAGTGACACATCTGCGCCCGCGAGCGTGCCATCTTCCAGCGTCAGACGACCTTTCGCGCGCAATACCTGCCGCCCGTCCAGCATAAATGCCTGCTGCGATGTGCCCGCAACGGCCATCGCGTCGCTGACCAGAAACACCCCGTCAGGTCCTTTCATTGCCAGCGCCACCTGCAAGCCTTCGGGCGCGACATGCACACCATCTGCGATAATCCCGGCGGACAGGCCAGTGGTCAGGGCCGCGCCCACCAGCCCCGGCGCGCGCGCCTGCAATCCGCCCATCGCGTTGAAAAGATGCGTGACGCAACGCGCGCCTGCCTCATAGGCGCGGCGCGCATCCTGCGCGCTGCATCCGCTATGGCCCAGACTGACGATAATGCCCGCGCGCGCAAGCTGACCAATCTGCTCAAACGTCACAGCTTCGGGTGCAAGCGTGACCATCAGCGCAGGCAGGTCTTGCGCAGCGCGCAGCAATTCGCGCAGGTCCGCGTCCGCCATTGGGCGGATCAGGCGTGCGTCATGCGCCCCTTTGCGCGCGGGGTCCAGATGCGGCCCTTCCAGATGCAATCCGGCAAAACCCGGCACAGTATCGCGCGCAGCGGCAATTCCGGCGGCAAGCACCTGCCCGGTCACGTCCGGGCGATTGGTTATCAGCGTTGGCATTATCGCGCTGGCCCCAAGGGCTGCATGGGCCGCGCATATGCGGCGCACCTGTGCTACATCGGTGGCCGCGCCGATCATGGCACCGCCGCCGCCATTGACCTGCACATCCACCATACCGGGCGAGAGGATCACATCACCCAGATCCTGCACCGCTACGCCCTGCGGAACTGCGGCGGCATCGGGCCAGAGTGCCGCTATCCGGCCAGTCGCATCCAGCCCGACACAGGCGCGCGCATGAAGCTGGTGGCCATCAAACACCTGTGCGGCTGTCAGAACGCTGTGCATTGTCTCTCCCTGCGGATTGAGGGCGAAGCTTGCGTTTTGCTGCGTGACGTCATGGTTTCATGCTTTCAAACTTTTGTCGCGCAATCCACAGCGCCCCGTCCAACGCCGTTCCCACCGGATCAGCGCGGCGCAGCAGCCCGCCGCCCTGAAGTATCATACGCTCCAACAGAACCGGGCCCAGCCCCCCAGTTGCGGCAACCGGCAGGTCAGCGTACCCCTGCTGTAACTGCCGGATCGCGCTGCGGAAATAGGCGCAAGCCGCATCCAGAATGGCGCCTGCAACAGGACAATGCGCTTGCGCCTGCTCCAACACAAGCGGTGCCAGCGTGGCAAAATCGGCAGGGCGGGCATCGGCAGCGAAGCGAATGATCGCGCCCACTGCGCCGAAACGCGCCCATAGCAGACGTGTCAATGGGCCAGACTCGGCCAGCCCGTCCTGCGCCAGCAAACAGCACCGCAGCGCCGCGCGCCCGATCCATGCGCCGCTGCCATCATCCCCCAGCAGCAGACCGTGCCCGCCGACGCGCACTATATCCTCTGCTGTCTGGCGCGCCAGAACTGATCCGGTTCCCACAGCCATGACAATGCCATTGCCCTCTGGGAACGCTCCCTTGGCGGCAATGTCGATGTCGCCCAGCACAGTCACATTCCGATAGGGCAAACGGGCAGCAATCTGCGGTTGCGCCCCTGTTTCGGTCGCTCCGGCCAGTCCCAGCACAAAGACAGGCCTTGGCACACAGTCACCCCCGGCCAGCGCAAGAGCCTGCATATGGCACCGCTCCAGCAAGTCTGCGATTTCCGCCAAGGCGGCATCGGGATCGGTGAAAACATTGGCAGGCCCGCCGTAAAGCACTGCGCCGCGCCGCCCGTCCGCCAGTTCTGCCTGTGCGCGGCAGCCTGTCCCGCCACCATCCAGCCCGATGAAAATCTGCATCTTACCCCCTGTCCGAGAGTCATGCCGAAAATGCCCGCAATGAAAAGCGGTTTTTGCGCCGCGCAGGCCTTGCAACGGTTGCCGCACCATCACGGGCTTGCCATGATCCCACAGACGCCACATACCCATAGGGCGCGGGCACCCGTTCCCGAACGCCGACCAGAGGCATGCACCAATGACCGAATTTGCCGACCCCAGATACCGCCTGCTGGACAGTTGGGACAGCCAGACCGCCCTTGCCGCAATCTGGGAAAGCCAGCTTGCTGCGCTGGCCTGTATACAGCCCGCCCTGCCCGTTCTGGCCGAAGTGGTCGAAGCCGCGCTGCACGGCCTGCGCGCGGGCGGACGGCTGGTCTATGCGGGGGCGGGCACCTCGATCCGTATTGCAGTGCAGGATGGCACCGAACTTGGCCCGACCTTCAACTGGCCAGAGGCCCGCACCCTGTATCTGATTGCAGGCGGCACAACCGCGCTGATGGTCGGCGTAGAGGGGGCCGAAGACAACGTGCAAGACGCCCGCGCACAGGTCAATGCGGCAGCGCTGACGCGCCACGATGTGGTGATCGGCCTTGCCGCCAGCGGGCGCACGCCCTTTACCGTGGCCGCGCTGGAAGCGGCGAAAGCGGCAGGCGCTTTGACTGTGGGCATTGCCTGCAACCCCGATACCGCGTTGCTGCAAGCCGCCCGCTACGGGGTCTTGTTAGAGACAGGCGCGGAAGTTGTCGCAGGCTCGACCCGGATGAAGGCGGGCACGGTGCAAAAAGTGGTGCTGAACATGCTGTCCACACAGATCATGGTGCGCCTTGGGCATGTCCATGACGGGCTGATGGTCGATATGCGCCCGCAAAACCAAAAATTGCGCGCCCGCGCCTGTGACATGGTCGCGCGCATCGCAGATGTGGCGCACATGCAGGCCGAAGACGCTCTGACCCGCACCGATTGGCGGATCAAACCCGCCGTTCTGGTGGCGCGCGGGGCCACGCCAGAGCGGGCCATGGCCGCGCTGGAAGAAACAGGGGGTATTTTGCGCCATGCGCTGTCCCGCATCACCCCCTGACCTGCGCCCCCTGCTCCCCGACGCTGTCCAGTTTCGGCGCAGTGCCGCGATTAACGGTTTTCAGCTTGGGCGCGAGGGGTTAAGCTGATCGTTCAGACAGTGCCGGGGAAAATCAGCGTGAACAAATCCATTCTTGCCCGTCTGGAAGCACAGGGCCTGCGCATGACCGATCAGCGCCGCACCATTGCCCGCGTGATCGAGACATCCGATGACCACCCCGATGTCGAAGAACTACACGCCCGCGCCAATGCACTGGATGCACGGATTTCATTGGCGACTGTGTACCGAACTGTGAAATTGCTGGAAGAAAGCGGCATTCTGGACCGGCTGGAATTTGGCGACGGGCGCGCGCGGTTCGAAGACAGCGAACGCGCCCATCACGACCATCTGATCGACATGGACACAGGCGATGTGATCGAGTTCTGCGACCCCGAGATCGAGGCTTTGCAGGAAAAAATCGCGCGCCGGCTTGGCTACCAGCTGGAAGGGCACCGGCTGGAATTACTGGGACGTAAGTTGAAGCAGTAAATGGCTGTGGGCGCTTTGCGGGACGGAGCGGACATTGCGTTTATGGGTGCAAAGCCGCGCAGCGTCGGGCCGCTGTGCGGCGATCCGTAATTGAAGTTAAAGCACTTTATGCCAGCCAAATCCGAGCAAGATCGAAACTTCGCGCTTGGGGCGACCAAATCGCCGTGCCCGTGGGCGGCCCGGCGATGCCCGGCGGGCTGACGCCCTTGATTCCGCGCTTGGGGACAGTCCGCAAAGGGCTCGAAACCGTCATCAGAGATCTTGTATCAGGTAACGAGCACTATCCCAGAT
>SL_8KL_010_SEDDRAFT_10000227_pt1 | contig 47790 bp, 51 predicted proteins | sample SodLakKL_010_SED_4_FD_11160 | JGI IMG/M metagenome (IMG submission 11160)
ATGTATATTACTCTTATTCGACAGGCGAGATAAAGGGGAGCGATGGTGTCGGCGGACTGATTGGATATATAATAGGTGGTGGAGCCGAGTATTCATACTGGGATGTGATAACCTCCGGGCAGTACGGTTCTAGTGGTGGTGGGGAAGGGATAACAACATATGAAATGACACAGGAGGATACATATGAAGACTGGGACTTTGATAACACTTGGACAGTGACGGAAGGTGAAACATATCCATGTTTCCAGTGGCAGAGCGAGTGTTTCTCTGCTGAACAGGAAGCGTACGAAATAAGCAACTGGTACGAGCTTCACAACGTGCGGATGGACCTAGAAGGCGACTACAGCTTGGATGGTGATCTGGACAGTGGTATCCTCGGTTACGAGAGATATGCTTCGACGACAGCGAATAATGATAGTGGCTGGAATCCAATAGGTTACGATGAACCGTTCGAAGGAGTATTCGACGGCCAGGGTCACACGATAGAAAGTTTATATATAAACAGACCGAGCGAGGATTATGTCGGTTTATTCTCAGGGTTATACGGCGGCACCGTCCAGTTTGTTGGTTTGAGTGATGTATATGTGGAGGGTAACCAGTCTGTCGGTGCTTTGGCAGGTACGACCTCGGGCAAGGAAGATTCAGGAATCGAACCAACGACATCCCAAGAGGACTACGGTTCTTCCGATGCAGCGGTAATCGGAAGTGTTTTTGTCGATGGAGAGGTAGTAGGTGAACGTGAAGTTGGGGGACTGGTGGGACACCTACAGGCTGGAGCCGGTGACAGAGTTTCATATATTGTTGATTCCTACTCGATGGCAAGTGTTGAAGGAGAGAATAGGGTCGGTGGCATGACTGGTGTTTCTGGAAGTATGGGAGCAGGCTTTGATAATTCACATGGTTATGTATATTACTCTTATTCGACAGGCGAGATAAAGGGGAGCGATGGTGTCGGCGGACTGATTGGATATATAATAGGTGGTGGAGCCGAGTATTCATACTGGAACACCGAAACGTCGGGTCTTGAAGAGGACGGTGCCGAAGGCTCGGAGCCGAGGACCACCGAGGAGATGACATATCTCTATGAGGATACATATGTAGACTGGGACTTTGATAACACGTGGGAGGACGGGGCACACGCAACGGTGGAGGATCACGAGGGAAATGTCGGTTATCCTGCACTGCAGTGGCAGTCCGTTATGGATGGTTATACTTTGACCATAGACGTAGTAGGTGAAGGAAGCACGGATCCGTCAGAAGGGGTACATACATACAGCGAAGGTGATGAAGTGGATATAACGGCCTATCCGTATGGTATATGGGAGTTCGACGAGTGGACAGGTGACGAAACAGGAACACAGCAACAGATAACAGTAACTATGGATTCTGACAAGACCATAACTGCAAACTTTGTGGTCGACGAGAATATCACGATCACAGGCATTGGCCACGAGCTATTCATTAATTATTACGATTCGGATGATAGTTTCTCTCTGCGTATACACCCAAGTGGACTTATCGTAGATGATCAGACAGGGGAACCATTTGATAATGCGACAGGTACGATGCCTCTTTTGAGACCGGGACGCACAAACGAGGTAAACGTAACTTCATTCTACCCGCTTGATTACAAGTTTACATGGTACGAGTTCGTTAAAGTAGAGCCCTGATGGGTTTCTAGGTGAAATACTTCAGACTTTCTTGTTTCTCTCGTTTGGTTAGAAGTTTCGATACTGATGTCCATTCCTCGAATTCAAGGCCGAGAACACTTTTGAGATAATCGAACGTCTGTTTTCTTCCTTTGAACTTCATCGGTCTTTCCTTTAGTGCACTCCGCACAGACTCTCTTACGTTCCATACACCCACTGGAAGTATATAACCCGGTTTTGCTTCTCTGAGCACTATGGCACCCGCTTGTTTTCTTTCTTCCTCCATCTTTTCAAGAACCGCAAGCCTTGCCGAATAGTAGCAGCCTCCTATGGATGCATATTCGCTTCTTCCGTCGAACTCTTCGTGGTCTCCAAAAATTGTTATTGAGTCTCTGGAAGGGTTCCACGTTGTTTCCGGATAAAAGGCTTCTATAAGTTCGTATCTCCATGATTCGGGTGTAAAAACGACAACCCACTGATTGTCAAGGTAGTTTGTCTTATATACACGCCATTCGTCTATCCTTTGATACGTTTTAACATTTCTGCGCATGTCTTTACCTAGGATATCATCTACAGCTGTTATACTCCACCTAGTTGGTACAAACTTTCTCCTTCCCTTTACACCTGTTCCACCTACCATGAATATATCCTGTATTCTTGATACAGGCACACCCTTCCTATATAGTCTTTTTACACCTTCCTCCGCTCCGAGATCCGTGTCATAAAACACATCTTCAAGACGACTGTCAGAGTTCATGGTTCCTCTTCGGAATGATTCCATCGGTGCAGATGGGCCGTGTGGCTGTGATCTTCCATCAAGTTTTATTCCATCGTCAAGACTCTTTTTGAACCTTACCTCTGTTTCTGCAGGATTCTTTGCCAGGGCAAGATATCTTATTTCGTTGTCTTCACCTCCAAGGTTTCGGATATCCACGTCCTTGGAGAGCTTTTTCTTGCCCCTGGCCAGACTGCTTCTCATCCTGATGATGTCTTTCATATCGGCGCTTCCGAACCACTCCTCTGGTTGAGAGTATATGGAAGTATCACCCTTTTCGGGCGGCACAAGTGGTCCTATATTCACACGTGGGTAGTTGTAACGTCCGATGAAAACAGAAGGAGGCGAATTTCCCTCTATTGTCTTCGTGTCGAATCTCTTGTCTTTTCCTTCTCCCATCCGCGAGTAGTATTTCTCCAGAACAGGACACCTCTCCTTGCCACAGAGCTTTTTGGCTCCGCGACATTTCAAGCACATGTTCCTTGCGGCGGGATCAAGTTTAGGAGCAACCTCTCTAGAAAAACTTTTTATGTTTCCCTTTACCTTACCCACACTTACATTTTTAACAGGAGTCTTTCCGCCCATAGTAGTTAACAATAGAATTCAATACTTTTATCCTCTGTTCTCGGACAGAGCTATTCCTTAACTTCTTCGATTTTTTTCAGAGCCTTTTCATAGAGGTCCTTATTGAATTTTTGGAAGTCCTGTATAGCTTCGCCATCGACTGATCCTTCTGAGGGTCTTCCAACAACTCTTACCAGATCCCCTTCTTCGTAGTTTCCGAGGTCCTTTGAAAGGTCAAATCCTACCTCCAGTGTGCCGGTCCCATCGTCAACGGCAACTCTGCTTTCTCCTTTGTCTACAATGGTCCCTATCACAGATATACGTATGTCACCTTCATCCACTTCCTCGATTTTTTTGTATACGGCAGGTGCTCGTCTTCTTTCTTCATCCATTGGCATTCTTATCATAGCTCCTTTGTTTTAAGATATTTTCTATTTCCTGGTTGTTAGGGTCTTCGGTTGTTTCTTCTTGTGTTTCTTCTGTTACGTTGTATTCATCGTCAATTCCGTCTACTTCCCCGAGTGCAAGCATGAGTACGATTCCGATCAGAACTATTATTCCCGCAAGGATCCAAGGTCTTGCTGACCTAAGTTCCAGTGGTTTTTCGGGTTCTTCGGGGCCCTTTGCTATACTTTTGTGGACCTGAGCCTTGTGTATCTTGAGACCCTTTTCCGAATCGAAGCTCTTTCCACACTTCTTGCATTTTTCCATATAGACAAATTATTGTGTAATGGTTAAAAAACTTTCTTCGTACTTATTAATCCCCCTGGAGTCACAACAAAGATTTTATATAGATACAAGGCTAATATGAAATATCTTAAAAAATTCTTAAAAAACGGTTTTTGGAGGTGAAAGCTATGGCTTTGAAGTGTGATGTTTGCGGTTGTGATCTGGATGGTTCCAATCTTGGTTTTGTTAAAAATCCCAGGGATTCAAAAAAGGTAACAAAATGCAAGGGATGTCATGAGGTTAATAGACCCAAAAAGGAGAGTAGTTACACGCTCCTGTAGTTTTCAGCCACCGGAAGCCCGCCTTAGGGCTACAATCGGAAGATATAGCAAGGCCTTTGGGTGTAGTGCTTCACCAAACAGCAGCCACGTAAGGAACATAAAAAACAGTCCCATGATAAAAAACTTTATGAGCTTACCAATCAACCCACTCTTCTTGATATAATCGACCCGTAACAGACTTATGGTTAAAATCAGGTTTTCAGCCAAATACATCATCTATAATTTCCTCCTCTCTGGTTTTTTCCTCTCTTTCGACTTTTTTCTCTTCCTTTACGGTGGTGTAACCTTTGAAACGCGCACCCTTTATAGTTATTTCCTTCTCCTTTACTGTGCCTTCTGTCATCATCTCATCTAGCCTTTTTCGTAGTTCCTCTTCTTCTACACTTAAAGCGAACTTGTTTCTTAGTTCATCTCTTATTCTTGAAAAGGTCGGGAGTCCTCTTATCCTCCCTATTGCTTCTTTTATTATTTCGTGGTCCATTTTATCATTTCTTCGAACTCGATTCTTCTGCCTAGTTTTATTAGTTTGGCAGGATTTATTTAAGTTATGCAGGAAATACTATCTGAGCTTGATGAAATAGCAAGGAAGGTCGGTGTTCTGGAAAACAAAAGAGAAAAACTCGGCAGTTTTCTTCGGGATGTAAAGGACGCAGAGATAGAAGGAGAAAGGATACCCGAAAGGAAAATTTCGATACCCGTCGAGGAACATGGGATGAACGGACAGAGTATATGTGGAATCGATGGTGGACTGTTGAAGAAGGCTTACCATGCAGTTGATCTTGTTCTAACGAAGGCTGTTGCCGTTGTGTTTGAGTTTGAAAATGGACTGGGTGGGGTGGACTACTTCCCAAGTCCCCTGCCCACACCAAAGCTGTCGGTATTCACAGAGCCGCTTTCCAGGGAGGATTTTTCACTGGCTGCAAATCTCGAAAGGATGGAAATAGAGATAGATCTTGCTCTTGGTATAATGGATTCAAGGGAGGTTGATCTCCTTCTTATGGATGGATCCCTTTTACCTCATCCTTCCGTCAATCCTAAAAAGGGTTCTGCAGTTGAAGACAGATTTAATGAGGTAGTCGATATGTATGGAGATATGCTTGAAAGACCGCCCTGTCTGATTGCGGGTATATCGGAAGATTCGAGATCGAGAAAGTTTTCAAGGATAGTTTCGGACGATATACTAGAAAAAGTTGAAAGTACAAAGAAAGACGAACTGAAAAATGTTCTGAAGGGCACAAGGGACACAAACCTGCTTTTTCATGTTTTGAAACAAGGCGAAAGAACATCTTATTTTAAATACTACGATGACTCCGAGGGTTCACATCTTCCGAAGGAGCTGGTGAAGGATATCTATTCCTTTTATCTTAAGTCTACTATGTACGATAGACCCTTTAGAGTAGATTTTCATGCACCAGAAAATCCTGGGAGAGTAGCCGACGAAATAGCATCTCGGCTTCTTGTACTTTCTTCTGAAAACGAAGAATATGCCATACCCACTGTTCTCATAGAGGCCGACAAGAGAGCTTCCCTGCGAGAGGAAGAACTCCATTTCATATATTCCTCTCTACAGGACAAAGTTGGCGATGTACCTTCTCTTTATAGGCTCAGAAGAGAGAAAAGGCCATTTTAAAGGTCTTCGAGTTTTCCTAAAAAGGTTCCGTCGAGTAGATATATTCCTGAATCTTCAATCTCCATCATCCCATTTTTTAACATCGGTCCGAGGAGGCGCTTTTCTCTGTCTTTATTCATGGGCATTCCTGTTATCAGTTCGTTGAATGTGGGTGTTATGATGATATTTTCCAGTTTTCCTTTACCAAACTTCTTTTTCACAGCATCCCTGTTTACAGGTCCCTTTACCCAACATGGAACTGTAGATGAAAACCCAAGGCTGTCCTTAAACTGAATCGATGGGTGCGAGTGTCCCCTGATAAGGGTTTCTGAGTTTTTAATATCTTCATCGGGCCAGGACTGGCCGTGGTTGAAGTAGAATTTACCTTCCCTGAAACCGCTGGTAGGTGATATCTCGACGTCTGCGTTACCTACTAGATCTTCTATATTTCCATCATGGTTTCCTTTGGATATCTTTATGTCTACGTGTCTGGACAGCTCTTCGAAGAACCCAGGAAGATTTTCTTTCTCGGAAACTGAAGTCCTCGGAACGTTGTGTTTGACGTCTCCGAGAAGTACAAGCCTGTCTACTTCTGTGTCTTCTATGAGTTTAAGGATCCTCTTCTTCTGTCTACCTGCCCTGGGTGGGATGGATATACCTTTCTTGTAGATCTCATATTCGAGCCCGAGGTGAAGATCGGCTATAACTAGGGTTTTTTTCGTGAGTTCATCTATAACTAGAGCAGGCTTTTCCTTTAGAAATTTCATCTTTCCAGCCTTTTTATTTCCTTGATTTCATCGCCTTCTACTATCAGTCTATAGCCCATAACTTTCTGTGAGGCAGATGCGTTTATGACCTTTGTGTTTCCAACAGTCGAGACCCCTTCTGCTTCATGTACATGGCCGCATAACCACGCCAAGGGTTGTTTCTCATCTATAATTTCTCTGAATTCAGGAACACCTATTCTAGCACCACTGTGAATTTCGTCTCTAATCCTCTGTGGTGGTTCATGTGACCCTATTATTACCTTACCCGGATCCACGTCTTCGAATCTTTCGATTACTTTTTTCTTCAGATCCGGAAAATGATGTGATCCCACCATCACAAATCTTATGTTTTCATAGTCGAAACTGTCTATATTTTTCAGATATGGGAGCTTCTTCATTCCGTAGTCACGGTTGCCTGGTATAAATGACTTTTTCTCTACATCCAGACCTGTGACCAGTTTTGAGAAAAAACGTTTTGACATGAAGTCACCGAGACCCAGGAAAACATCGTACTGCTCCCTTTCTACCTCGTCCAGGACCTCTCTAAGAAGTCTCATGTTTCCATGCGGGTCGGCAAGTGCAAATATTTTCATACTATCACTGTTAATACCACTAATCTTTTTTGCAAAGGGTTTTATATATTCCGGTTCTGTTTGTCTTCGGTCACTAAAGTTCTCCGGGAAAATTTATAAGTATATTGCAACTGTTAGAGATAGTATGGGAAAAACGACATTGGACCAACTGGTCGATATTGTCATGGAGCAGGCCCGCGAAAACGGATTTGGCACCGAACCAGATGAGGTCGATGTAGCGGAGAAAATTGCTCTTATACATTCCGAGGTTTCGGAAGCATTCGAAGCATATCGTCACAAGAATATGGACGGAAAGGACGGATTCAAGGAGGAGCTGGGTGATGCAGTCCAGCGTATAGTGCATCTCTGTGGTATCTTTGACATAGATATTGAGAAAGAGATACTCGAAAAGATTGAACACAACAGAGACAGAGACTGGAACTGGAAAGATATGAATGAGAAACATTCCTAATCAGATCTATGGGATCTAACTCCGGGTTTGTTTTCTTGGGAATTTTTCAAATATTAAATAAAAAGAGGAGAATGTTTTTTTGATGAAGGTTCAAAAATCTCTGGGTGTGGACGAGATATATGAACAGGTTAAGGGCCGTGGCCTTGTCCTCTCGACCGAGGCACCGCTTGTCGATGCGCTCAATAGACGTGTTAAAGAGCCGGGACTTGGAAGGTTTGCAGTGACACCAAAACGTCTTGTATACAACGAAACAGGAAAACGTCTCATGGATAAAAGAGATCTGTTCCATCTTCTGGTCCGTGAAACGGAAATGGGTTTAAAACAAGCTTCATATCTTCTGGAAAATGCAATAAGCTGTTGGATGGAGACAGGCGAAGTTGAAAGTATAACCGGATACAGACGTTTTAAGTCAGATGCAATGAAGAAGGTAGTCGAGCTTCTAAAAAATACAGACAATATATTCAGGGCAATGGAAAGTTTTGAGATAGAGGAAAAGGATGTGGTTGTGGTCGGTATCCATCAGTTCAATGGACTTGATTTGAAGGTTCTCCCTGATAGTTACGATGTTTTGGACATATTTGCAGAAGATAAGATAGAACTCCCTGAGTTCAGTGTCTTCAATTCGGAGGTCGAGATAGTCCGCGCGGTTAGAGACAATATAGACCCAGATAACCCAAACAGGTTTGCTCTGGTTATGGAACCCGGGAGCAGTTATCAGCCCCTTATCGAGACGATGCTCGACGCAGAGGGAGTTCCTTACATGGTACAAAGGGAACTAAGGGAGAGCCTTGGGCTCCGTGATTTTCTGTCTTTATGTAGAACAGCTGACTCAGTTAAATCATCGAAGGTTAGGGATCTTCAGCCTGTTTTACGTTTTCTTGGTATAGAAGTTCCTATCGAATACAACGAACAGTACGCCAAGGACCTTGATATAGAGGAACTTGACGAGTTCAAGGATTTCTTGGATAAAATCCAAGGAAGGACTCTTTCCGAAGTTCTTGAAGAGTTCGGAGACGTATATGAAAGGGACCTCGGTGGTATAGAGGAAGTTTTTGAAAGCCTGGGAATAGAGGACAAGACCCCCAACGAAGAAATTCTCAACGCACTGGAGCTCTATCTGGATATATTCGAGGTTCCTTTCGAGGAGATCAAGAAGAAATCGGTTTTGTTTGTTTCTCCCAAGAACGTTGCCTGGGTCGACAGGCCCGTGGTATTTCACATAGGTATGGATTCTGACTGGGTCTGTGACGTTCCCAAGAGGCCTTGGATAGACAAGGACAAAAAGGAGGAAACAAACCTCACAAACTTTAAGATATTACTTCAAAATACGAACAGCTACTATATGGTTCAGGACACATATCTAAGTGAAAGCGTCACGCCCTGTTTTTATTTCAACGAGCTAACTACCGATAACTTCGATTCTTTCGTGGACCTGAATCATAGCAGATACAACCACCCTTCAGAAGATAAAAAGAAAAAGTTCAAAAAAAAGCAGATCGATATACAGCCTGACAAAGAAACAACCATAAGCCAGTCCAGCCTCAACAGATTAACACAATGCCCAAGGAACTACTTTTTCTCAAAGCTTATATCGTCTATTGATCGGGACTTTTTTAGGAAGGGTAATCTTTTCCATGATTTTGCCGAGTTCTATGTTAACCATCCCGATTTTGTTGAAGAGGGAAGGAATAAACTGGTTGATTTGATGGTTGACGAGATGAAGCCTCTTGTCGATGATCTGGACCTTCCGATTCTCAGGACAGAGTTTATGGTGGGAACAGACAACATAATAAAATATCTCAAAGAGGAAGGTTTCAGTGGATCCAAGCCCCAAGACTGCTACAGGGAGAAAACAGACAACTTCTTTTCTAAGGCCACAGGAAGAACTATTGATGTAGAGATAACCGAGATGTGGTTCGAGGATCCCGACCTCGGTGCCAGGGGGATAATAGATCTTGTTAAGGACGAAGGCCACCTTGTAGATTACAAAAGTGGTAGAAGGAAGAGTCCGGGTGATGTCGTCAAGAGATCAAATCTAGATCTTTTAGAGGATGACCCCAACTTCCAGGCCATACTGTACCTCTCTTACCTTAGAAAACAGAGACCACGTCAGAAACTTAAGTTTACCTTCTTCCATTTTTTGGATAACATTGATGATAAGATATCTGGGACTGCAGACTACAAGGACAATATATGTACACTTACGTACTTTCCTTGTACGTTTGAGGAACAGATAAAGAGAAGGGAAACGTTTCAAAGCCTTCTCGGTAGAAGTAAGAAGAGGACAGGATTTCTAAAAGATCTGGGATACAGTAGTTTCAAGGAAGCTCTCGATGAGTTTGAAGTCCCAAGGCAGTTGCAGTACGATAAGAGGAGACTTGTAGAAGAAAAGGTGGATGATTTGAGAAGGAGATTCAGCGCATACTTTGATATAGGACACAGAAAGGATTACACTGAAAACCAGATACAGGGCATATGCGCCGGGATACTTAAAAATCTTGTTGACTTCAGAAGAAAAAACTACTTCAAGGAGGATCTAGATGCCTTTGATGAATTTCTTGAAAAAAAGATAGAGGAGCTTAATGACTACAAGAAAAGCAGGTTTCCTGTTGGGGACGTGGATCTTGATAAGATAGACAACAAGGACCTAATTTTGAAGGGGGTCTACTGATAACATGGGGTTTAAACCAAACGAAAAACAAGACGAGCTTATAAAGAGTACCCAGGGCATATACTTGGTCGATGCCGGCCCGGGTACAGGTAAGACAGTTACTCTGACAAGCAGATATACATATCTCCTTGGAAAGGGCATCGAGCCCGATGACATACTTCTCATAACCTTTACGAGAAACGCTGCGGATCAGATGAAGGAAAAGATAATAAACAAATCCGATTACAGTCAAGCCAAACTAAGAGACGCTCCTATAAACACATTCCATGGTTACTGTAAGGGCCTCGTGGAGTCCTACGGTTTCGATGCACCCGACTATCTTGGAATAGACGATAGCATTACATCTACAACCAAAATTATAGAGAATGAGATAGTGGAAGAGAGAAAGTTTGGGAGATTCATGGACCAGTTCAAGGATAGACATCCCGAATACTCCGATTTTTACATGATGGTATATGATAGAACAAACCTTCTTCGTCTTATAAAATCACTTGCTTCTAAGGGAATAGTTCCGGTGAAAGATGGCTGGTACAGGAACGGTGAGACCTATCTCAATGGCAGTTTGGATAAGTTCAAAGAAGTTGTAAAAAAGCTCAACAGACCCAGAGAGGGTAAAAGAGGACCAAAAAACTCCGAGCTAATGGGGAGGCTTTACAGTTACAAAAACTGTTGTCTTACCGAAGATGCTCCATCCGATGAAGATGTGAGAGGAGGCAGGAATAAGAAGAAAGTGGACTGGGCCATTTTGAAAAAAGCCTTCGATGAAGACAGAGAAGACCTGAAGGATTTTGTCCATGATATTTATTTCGAGTATATAGAGTACGCACTATCGAAAAACTATCTCAACTTCAACTTCTATCTTCTCTTTGCATTTGTTCTTCTGTGTGAAGATGTGGATGTAATCGAGGAAAATGGATTTGGATACGTTATGGTCGATGAGTTTCAGGACACAAATGAGATACAGCTTAAGATTGCGATGCTTCTTTCGGACGAGGGAAATATCTCGGTCGTCGGTGACTGGAAACAAAGTATATACAGCTTTCAGTACGCCACCGTTGAAAATATACTGAGCTTTGAGGAAAGGCTCATGAAATACAAAGACGAGCTCAATGAAGATACAAAGAGAATAACATATCCGGTTGAAAACGTAACGAGGATAAACCTCGTTGAAAACTACAGATCAACCCAAGATATAATAGATTTTTCAGAAGGGGCCCTTACTCTCCGTGCCAATCAGTATGAGAATATTCAAAGGAATGATATTCTAAGAAATATAACCTCTTTGAAATCAAACACAGAGTCCAGTGGTCTGATAGAAGTTTTCCACAGCCATGAAGAGATAAAGGCTATACTTGACCGTATACAGAGGATTGTTGGTAATCCTGAGTACACTATAGAGAAGGACGATGAGGAGAGAATGCTCACCTATAACGACATTGCAGTTTTAAGTAGGACAAGAAAGTTCGGGCTTGATTTACAAAGAATGTCGAGAGAGTTTGGTGTACCTGCGGCCTATGAAGGTGGCATAGAGCTTTTTGAGACTGATCCTGCCGTACTCCTGTTGGCCTGGCTCAGGATAGTTGAATATAAGCATTCAAGAAGGGGGTGGGCAGTGGTTCTAGAAGAGTCTGGTTACAGTTTGGATGAAGTAAAATACATTCTTGATGAGGAAGACTATCCTGAAAGTATGCTTGAGTTTCGAAAGGGGCTCGGTGATCTTGATGATATATCGTCCCTTGCAAGGTCAGTCTTTAGAAGATACGGTATAGATGACCCCTTTTCCGGTAAGATAATTGAGGTTTTGAGAAACACTTTCCGTTCTTCATATATGAATCTCGGTGATATAGTTCATTTCATAGAAGAGAATATAGACTCTGGGAAGGTATATGAGGTTGACAGTACAACAGATCAAAACGTTGTAACACTTCAAACAATACATTCAGCCAAGGGCTTAGAGTATCCAGTTGTATTTATTTCTGATGTAAACTCCCACCGTTTTCCGGGCAGAGGAAGGGGTGGTGGAAGGATACAGTACGACGATCCGATTGGAATTCGTCAGAAAAAGGTATTTGTTGACGGGAACATGCCATACCTTTACGACAATTGGAGGATGGAAATACTTTCCAGATGTCTTGATAGGGGATACGATGAGGAAAGACGTCTAATGTATGTTGCGATGACTCGTGCAGAGAAGTTTTTATTTGTGACAGCAGATACAGAAAGAAAAAGCCAGTTTTTCAAGGACCTTGACTTTCAGAAAAGGGAGGTTAAACCGGACATAGATAGAATAGAGAGTGTTGGTACTGAAGTAGAAAAGTTTAAAATCGACAAAAAATCAGGCAAATCTCTAAAAAGTCTTCCTGTTAAGTCCGTGATGGAGGATAGAGAGGGAACAGGGCGTGGGAAAGATTTTGGTACAAGCGTCCATGTGTTTGCAAGAAGATATGCCGAGGAAGGAACTGTGCAGCCACAGAACCCGGACGAAAGAAACGTCAAAGAACTTTTAGATTCCTTGGACGGCGATCTTTTGGTGGAAAGGGAATGTAGACTTCCACTTAATTTCAATGGGGATAGGATTGTTCTCATAGGAAATATAGACCTTGTTTCAGTCGGAGAAGATGAGGTTTTGGTCGTTGATTACAAAACCGAAAGAAGTAAACCGACGGAGAAGGAGTACATTAAGCAATTGAGCGTATACTACCATGTTGTCGATAGTAGGTATGCGGAAAGAAAGGTGCGTCCATGTATATATTATACAGAAGAAGGTAAGCTTGAAGAGATTGAGCCCCACACACTTGATCAGATAAAAAGCTATATAGATTTCTAGGCTTCGTTTTTTATGGGTTTGTAGTTCCACTCATCGAGTTCGTTTTCTATATCTTCATAGCTTTTACCGCAAAGCATGCCGCCTGCTATAAACTCTTCCTGTGTTACATCTGCCAGACAAAAATCAGGGGGATTGAAACTTTCTTTTTCATTCTGTGATTCGAATTCAAAATCAACTAGAACAAGTCCCTCTAAATCCCCTTTGAAAACATCTATCTCTGCCGTTCTGTCCTTGTATTTTTTGTAGTAACGTACTTTCACAAGATTCTTTCCATCTATTTCTTTGAGTGCACGGAACTCGCCCTCTGTAAGTGGTATTGTATACTCCTTCTGCGTCGACGAGTCGCCGTTCTCGGGCTCCTTTTTTGTCATCATGTAGATATCCCCCTTTTTTCTTATTCGAATTATGGGATGTCTCATGTGCCCTGGGATAAATGACTTCTTCTCAACATCCAGGCTTGTGACTAGCTTCGAGAAAAATTTCTTTGACATGAAGTCTCCTAAACCTAGGAATACATCATACCCACCTTCATCAACCTCTTTGAGCACTTCCTTTAGAAGTCTCATATTTCCATGTGGATCTGCCAAGGCAAATATTTTCATAATACCATGTTCTTCACAAGTTATGTATAAAAGGTTTTATATATTGCGGTTATTCTTTTATTTTTTAAGTTCGAATGGCTTCCATAACTCTTTCAAGACATATAAATTTTAAACCCTTATTTACTTGATACAAAATCAAATAAAGGGGTGACATTTTGTCTGAAGTGAGAAGTTACAAAAAAATGATGGAAGACGGAATAAATGACCAAGAGTTATGTTATGCTTCTGATGCTTTATCCTACGTTGAGGAAAACCTTGAAGAGCTGAATGTAGAGAAAGGTCAGTTGGACGATGCAAAAGAAAAGATAGAAAGAATGAAGGAGGGTGAGGATGTATCCGGGGAGGTATGCAGCGGCGAGTCATTGGACTGGATTTCGGATGAACTTCTGGAGAAGCGGGCTGACATTGATCTTGAGGACGAAAAGGCATATACACTTGATAGAATATATCAGGCGAATAAAAGAAAAAATTGAATGGCATGGGTGTTATCAGGTACCGTGTCCTTGGATTTGATTTTGTATCCTAGATAAATATTCCTTTATACTATTTTTTTTTTAGTCTAAGTTAACTTCTCTCGTCTATCCACTCCAGAAGTGGCCTTAGTTTTTCGTTCATCTTTCTTCCGTCCTCTGTAAGTATATATCTTACTTCTGGTGGTTTCGTATTTTTTACCTTCCTTTCCACTAGTTCTTGTTCCTCAAACTCCTTGAGTCTATTCGAAAGAGATTTCGGACTTATACCGTCTATGGATCGCTCCAGTTCGTTGAACCTGTAACCTTCTTTTTTGCTTCCAAGATGATTTATTATACAAAGAGTCCATTTCTTGGATATAAGATCCAGAACTCCTTCCGTGGAACATAGACAGACGATGTCCTCGCAACAACATTCTCCGTTCTTTTTTGTCATGTATTCACCTACTTTAGTTTTTCCAGTACCTTCACATTGATTAACTTCTGGATTTAAATACTTCATTTTCTATAGTAGGTTACGATGTGATACCATGTGCGGAAAAGACTGTAACTGCGACTGCTCATGTGGATGTTCTTGCGGCTGCACCTGCGGACACGGATGGAGAAGGTTCAGGACCGAGGAGGAGAAGGCAAAAAGACTTCAGAACTACAAGGAAGAGCTGGAGAAAGAACTCAAAGCTGTAAAGGAGAGGCTGGACGAACTCCAGTAACCCCTTTCTTTTATTTTTTAGACACTACATCTTTTGGAAAGTAAAGATTTCTAAGAATACATAGAAATAGTATCTCAAGACAGTCCTGCTCCGGGCGCAATCAATTTTCCTTAGAAGGTTGTGGTTAGGACGTTTGGTTGGGTTTGTTCTAAAAAGAAATTTCTAAAACGTTAAAAACTTGGGCTTGTCATGACTTAAAGCTTTTTTACAGCCTCTATTATGCCTGCAGCCCTGAGCAAGATTGCTATACCCGGTATTATCAAGAAGGACAAAGGGAATATTATAAGGTAATAAGCCAAAGGCGAAAGTAAAATCACCACAATAAATACTATTTCTGGCACTGCTAATACATCCCTCTGTCTGTATCTCCTAACTATGGAGAATAAAGCTAGGATTACTGCTGCCGCGAAGGGTTGAATAGTATATGTCCAAGGACTAAACCATCCATAAGGAGCTCCTAGAAAGTCTCCCAGAACCACTAGAATCCAGACTGAGGAAGAAAACGTGATGAGTAGGCCCGTAATAATATCTATAATTTGATCAGTGTCTTCCTCTCCCATATTTCCACCAGACTTCTCTACTAGATTGTATGTTAAGTTCTATTAAAAAGGTTTATACGAAGGTTGAAAGGTCACAGCTTCCTGATATTTATCAAGTAGGTAAAGACCGGGTTCCGGCACTGAACCCAAAACCATTCGGCGCCCTCTTTATGTAACTTTAATACCGTAGCCTGCTCCGGGTACCATAAATTTTTTCTGTGGAGTTTTGATTACACTTTTTTAGGCACTACATCTCACCGTGACCTTTCTAAAGACCTTAGTCACAGCTTCAAAGCAGAGAACTCTTAAAATACAACCACCCTTAACTTAAACTACAAATTGTTAATCTTCGTCTAATGGAGGAACCAAAGCATTTGTAAATGAGAAAACTTAGTAGTATGTTATCGGAGGATTATCATGACAGAGCAGATAGGAACAGTTATATCGACACCCGAGGGACCGTCTGCATCACAGTTTAGTTTTGTTATCGATGAGGGATCCAGGGACATACCAGTCAGGCAGAACCAGTTTGTGATGTTAGGTTCCGAAGAAGGGAATCTTATAGCAAGGGTTTCGAATATATACAAAACTAACCGGTATTTCGACCGTGCCGAATCTGTCCGTGAATACGAAAGAAAGGGCAAGAAGCTTACGGAGATATTTCCTGCGGAAAGATGGGAGTACCTTGTTGGTGAAGCAAAGCCTCTCGGCGTCTATTCAGATGGCCAGATAAAAAGAGCCACGTTCCCTCCTTCACCGGGGACCGAGGTGAACACGATAAACGAGGACATACTTTCTGATTTCTTGGGACTTGACAACAGCAACGGCCTTCATATAGGAACTGTCGGCCATCATAATATACCTGTTAAACTTTCTATGACAAAACTTCTGCAAAAACACCTTTCCGTGCTTGCTTTATCCGGGGCGGGCAAGTCCTATCTCACAAGTGTGTTAATAGAAGAACTTCTCGATAGGGACAGTGGTGCAGGACAGGTAGGAACCGTTGTAATAGACACCCACGGCGAGTATATAGGATTTGGCGAAGACGAAGAATACAGTGATAGAGTGAATGTCATAAGAGGAACTGATTTTAAGATAGGAGCGTCTAATCTATCACCTTCTCTATTTTTCCATCTCAAACCCAACCTTTCGAGTGCTCAGAGAAGGGAGATAAGCAGGATACTGAGAAATATAAGAAAGGAAAAATCTGGGGATGTCTATAGTCTTTCCAGCATAGCAGATGCAGTCGCGAGAGACGATTCTATAAAAGCATCAACTAAGGAGGTACTTTTGTCCGAGATTTCGCATCTTGAGAGGACGGGTATTTTTGATGCTACAGACAACCCGCCCATAGAGGATCTTGTAAATCCCGGCGAGGCTTCTATAATAGATATCTCTGACTTTACATCACTTGAAGAGCGTCAGATGCTCGTGACATACATAGCCAGAAAACTTTTCTTTAAGAGACAGAACGATGAAGTCCCCCCATTTCTCCTGGTGTTGGAAGAAGCACATAACTTTGCTCCCGAGGGTAAAAAAAGACATAATGCTCTTTCAAGGCCCGTTATACAGCGCATAGCGAGAGAGGGAAGAAAGTTTCATTCGTCTTTGTGTCTTATATCTCAGAGACCTATAAAGCTTGATACCACGGCTCTTTCTCAGTGCAACACAAAGATAATAATGAGAATAACAAATCCGTATGACCAGAAGCATATAGGAAAGAGCAGCGAAGGACTGACAAGCGATGTCCTCGAAACAATTTCTTCTCTCCGTGTCGGGGAAGCCTTTGTGGTCGGGGAAGCCGTTAACTATCCTCTATTTGCACAGATCAGGAAGAGAAAGAGTGAGGAAAGTGAAAGAGGAATGCCTCTTGAGAAGGCTGCAAAGAAATATTTAGATCAGGTTGAGAAAAAGAGTAGAGATGCCGAGTCGTTTATGTAGTTATTTTATTTCCTCGACCTTTGTTGGATTGTCCCTTCTTTTGTTTCTTTTTAGGTTATAGAGGTAAGAATTAGCAGCATTTTCCATGATTTCGTTGTGTGTTATGAGAAATATCTGGTCTGCGAAATCAGTGATTCCTGTCCGGAGGAGTTCTGATAGATCCCCAACTGCTCGTTTGTCAAGGTTATGTGTGGGTTCATCTAGTACAAGCCACCCCAGGTTTGGTGCAAGAACGAGGGAAAATGCGATCCTTAATGCAAGACATGAGGAGGTTCTTTCACCTCCAGAAGCTACACTGTCCACGGGTTTCCACTTTTGTTTGTTTTTAAGCTGTAGTTCGTAGTCACCGTCGTTCACTGTAAATCTCAGGCCGGTAAAATCTTGGTATGGGTATAGCCTGTTCCATATCTTTGCAAGTGTTTTATTGATGTCTTCTATAAACCTCGACCTAAGCTCTTCTTGGGTGGACTTGAGAGCACCTCTGAATTTTTTTAGATTTTCGACAACTCTTTCAGATCTTTTTATCTGTTTCCTTAGTTTTTCATATCTCTTTTTTCTATTCTCAATTTCTTTTCTTTTGACCTTTTTTTCCTTTAAAGTCCTTTTTTTGTTTTCGATTCGTTCTTTCAGTCTTTCCCTTTTGCCCGATAGATTATTTATCTTATCCTGTTTTCCCTCCAGGTCACTGAGATCATGATTTTCTTTCTTTTTCTTGATCTTTTTCTTTATCACTTCGAGCTTTTCTTTCTTTCTTTTGGCTTTATCTTTCTTTTCTTTTAGTTCTTCTACTATCCTTTTCTGATTCTCTGCGGTCTTTTTGTCATCTTCCTCCACTTTGATTTTATTCTTTATTTTTTCCAGGGCCTCTCCTTTATTTTGTATTTTTTCTTCGAGGTCCTGTTTTTCTTTTCCCAGTTCAGAAATTCTTTTCCTTTTTTCCTCTATGATTTCTTTTCTATGTGTTTTGTCGAGTTCTCTTTCGCACGTGGGGCACTGTCCACTTATACCCTTAACCTTCTGTATACCTTTCTGTAAGTTTCTTATCCTGATCTTTTTTTCTCTTTCTTTTTCTTTTATATCATCCAAGTCCTTTTTATGGTCTTCTTTACGTTTTTCAAGTGTTTTAAGGGCTTTATCTGCTTTTTTTAATATTTTATTGATTTTTTCCACTTTTAAGTCCTTTTTAGACTTAAGAGAGTCTATTTCGTCTTCTAAGTTATTTATAGCTCCTTTTATCTCACTTTTTTTATTTTCAAGTGTTTTTACATCTTCTAATGCTCTTTTACCTTCTTCTATGTCTTTTTGAATTCTTTTATACTGTTTATTTGTCTTTTGTAGACGTTCATTGATGGTTTTTATTAAATCATCTGTTTCGTTCTCTTCCTCCTTGAGCTTTTCTATCCTAGAAAAATCTTCCTGGGTTTCCATGCTTTCAAGTACGTTTTCCCCTGAATCTATCTTATCACCGAGTCTGTTTATTAGAGTTGTTGCATTCCCTCTACATTTTTCGAATTTATCTATCTGGAGTAGGCTGTCTATCTTTTTCATTCGTTCTCCCTTTCTTATTTCCAAGAAGTTGTCCAGGCCATCCTGTTCCGAATAAACGGCCCTCGAAAAAAGGTTGTAGTCGACCTTCAACTTCTTCTCTACTATCTCAGTGACTCTAGAAGGTCCTGTATCTATTATTTCGCCGTCATTTCTTATGTAGGCTTCTGTGGTTCCCTTGCCTCTTTCCACAGTTCTTTTTATTTCAAACTCCTTGCCGTCCACGGTGAAAACAAGCTGTACATCTGCTTTATCCTTTTTTTGTGGCCTGTTCATTATAGTTTCGTCTAGAGTAACTTCTCTTGATCGATGGGAAGGAAAGGTTCCAAACAGTGCAAACGAAATTGCAGAAAGCACAGAACTCTTTCCAGATCCCATGACACCGACCAGAACATTCGTACCTCTATCGAACTTGAACTCAGAATCTGAGTGACTCTTCCAGTTCTTGATCTTCAGTCCTTTTATCATTTTGTTTCAGAGTTTCAGTCCATTAGGTAAAGGTCCTTTTTTTTGTCCATGTTTAGGAAAACATCTGCTGCTTCTACCAGTTCACCTGCGGTGGACTTTCCAAAGGACATGACCTCAACTTGCAGACCCTCTGATTTGAGATGTCTGACCAACGAGCTGAAGTCGCCGTCTCCTGTTACGAGTACTGCAACATCTATTCTGTCAGTCATTTCTATTGCATCTATTGCTATACCCATGTCCCAGTCTCCCTTCTTACTTCCACCGTAGAACTCCTTAAGATCCTTTTTCTTTACCTGGAAACCTATTTCACTCAGTGCTTCGAAGAAGTTTTCTTCGTCTCTTGTCTCTGCTTTTATTACATATGCTATTGCCCTAATGAGCTCCCTGTTGTCCTCCGCCACCTCTATAAGCGAGGAGTAGTCTACCTTACTGTCGTAGATGTTTTTCGCAGAGTAATACATGTTTTGGATATCCACGAATACAGCTACCCTCTGATTCTTTAAAGAAGATTTTCTAATATTCTCACCTCTTGTTTTATACTTATATCCGACTTTTCACATACAACTCTCTCTACAAGAATTTAAAACTTTAGTTTATTTTACCCACCACTCTTTTTCTGCTTCTTCTGATCTTTGTGCGTTCCTTTCCTCTTCATGGTCTTTGGTTTCTTTGTCTTCCATCTTCTCCATTGCAGCTTCAATCTTACCCTCTGCAAGATCTTCGAATATTTCATCGGGACTTATATCGATTCCAAGTTCGTCCATCTTTTTATGTAGTATATTCATACCCATCTCGTCTACCGAAAGTCTATTTTCCCGCGTTTTTTCAAAGGATTGTTTTTTTCCTTCCGTGTTGTCTTCTTTCAGGTTTTCTGAAAAACTAATCAAAGCCCTTTCACTATATTTTTCTTCTATTCTTGAAAGATCTATATCAGACGAAGTCAGTCCTCTTTGAAGATTTCCGGTTGTCTTTATTCTTACAAGGGGTTTCTTTTCAGAGTTTTCGGGTATATCCTCCAGCAACGAGGATATCTTTTTTTCTATTTCTCTTTCATCTGCATCAGTCAACTCGATTTTTTTGTATACGAACTCTCTCGGTACTTCGATTTCTACAAACTCTATATCATCTTTTTGTGTGGATATGTTGTAGAAACCCTTTGGTGTTTCCGAATCCTTTTTCTTTAGTTGTGTGGGTATGAGGCTACCTGGTATTATGAACGGTTTTCCGTTGACCTTCTGTTTATCTTTCCAGTGTATGTGGCCTGATACATATAGATCAAACCCACCCGGAAGATCCTCGAGACCGAGATCTGGTGGACTAACAGGATTGTATATGTACTGCTTTAGATCCTGGTGTATTACGAATATATTGTATGCATCTTCAAAGGGTTCGGGATTCCATTTCTTTAGGATCTCCTTTGAATATCTTTCCGGAACTCCGCCCATTCCATGTATCCCCACTTTCTCATCGCCCACCTTCAGTTCTACGGAGCTACAGTGGAGGTGTATAAGAAATCCAGCCTTTTCCATCGCCTCTATACTATTTTTTTGTTTATTTGTCCTTCTCTCATGTGTTCCATGTACTGCAACCACGGGGATACCATCAAAAACTTCTTTGGATACATCACCTCTGCCTGTTGTTTTTTCGACTTCTATATTCTTTGTCCCATCCGCGGACGAAATCATATTCATGAATTTGGACCAGTATTCGGGTCTCGGTAGTCTAGAATCAAAAATATCACCGGCAACAACGACAAGATCCGAGTCCATGTCGACTGCTTTTCTGAAGGCATTTTCTGCTGCAACCAAAGCATCTTCTTCCCTTTCCGTGTCCCTTTTAAATCCAAGGTGCAGGTCGGACATTATTGATATGTTTGCCATGAGAATCATGGAGTATTTACTTCTTGAACTTTAAATGATTTCAGATATTATTTGTAGTAGACAACTTTCGGGCCGGTGGTGTAGCCAAACGGAAGTTCCACTTTTGATTTACAGGACTTTCGTTGCTATAATGGTCTAGCATCGGGCGTTCGGGGCGCCCAGACCCGTGTTCAAATCACGGCCGGCCCACCATATATAGAATTATTACGAGGAACATGGACACGAACCGAGAAATTTGCAAACTTTCAACTGGTGGTAGTTATATTTTAAAGATTAATTATATTATCAAAAATCCTTTTTGATAGAATGTCGATAGTTTATTTTTTTGAGACTGATTCGGAATCCTTTGACCCAAAGGAACTTGCAGATGTACTTGAACCTCTTTTTGGAGAACTTTCTGATGGTAAAACGGCATTAAAACTTCATTTCGGCGAAAGAAAGGGCGATACTTATCTAAAGCCCAGGTGGGTAGAACCCATCTACAACTCTCTTGATAGAAAAAGCAAGGAATGTGTTCTCTTGGAATGTACTGTACTCTACAAAAGTCCTCGTGCCTTTGCTTCTACTCATAAGGAGGTTGCAAGGGAAAACGGGTTTACATTTGCACCCATTGTCATAGCGGATGGCGAAAGAGGAAACGATGAAACCGAGGTTGAAATAGAAGGTGAAATATTTGATAGAGTAAAACTTGGAAGCTCACTCGATAATTATGATTCCTTAGTTGTGTTGACACATTTTACAGGTCATCTCGGTAGTGGTTTTGGAGGAGCACTAAAAAACATAGGGATGGGCTTGGGAAGCAAGGCAGGTAAGATGGAGATGCATGGAAACTTCGATTTAAAGATCAGTTCAAATAAATGCGTGGCTTGTGGTGAGTGTGTTGATCATTGTCCAGAAGAAGCTATTTCAATCTTTTCAAAAGGATTTCCTACAAATTCCAAAACAGCTTCTATAGATAAGGAAAAGTGTGTTGGTTGTGGAAGCTGCATCGCTGTCTGTCCCGAGGAAGCCGTTAAGATACCTTGGGCATCCAGATCTCGTAGGGGACTCCAGGAAAGAATATCAGAGTACGCGAAGGGGGTAGTAAAGAATAGAAATACGCTTTTTGTGAATTTCCTTCTTAATATAACAAAAAAGTGTGACTGTGTAAATAAGAAACAGGAGCCCTTTACTGACGATATAGGAGTACTTGTTTCAGAGGACCCAGTTGCAGTAGATCAAGCCAGTATCGACATCATCGGCAAATCAAAATTTATGATAAGTGAAATGATGGTTAGTCCCGACAGACAGCTAAAACATGCTGAAAAGATAGAACTAGGTGAAAGAGAGTACGAAATCAGGAGCCTCAATTAAACAAAACTAGATTGTTTTCATGTCCTTCTATGCTACTCCTGTCCCGGCTTCTAGATCTCCTTCAGGTTCAAGCAGAACAGGCTTCTTGTTTCCTGCAACCGCAGCGAGAATCATACACTCGCTTTTGACACCCATAAGCTCCGATGGTTCGAGGTTGACAAGCACAGGCAGTTTTTTACCTTCGAGTTGGTCCTTGGTATAGTGTCCTTTGAATCCACCCACCGACTGCTTGGTTTCTTCGCCGACATCTACTGTAAGTTTGAAGAGGTTTTTAGAATTTTCTATATCCTCTACCTTTTTTATTTCACCTATCCTGATGTCGAGTTTTTTGAATTCGTCAAAACTGATCATGTTTTTTTCACCTCCGGATATTTTGTTTTTGTTTTTTAAGTTATCGTTTCCAGAATCTACTTCTGTTTCATCTTCATGGATCATATCTGGTATATCTTCTTTATCTATCTTTTCGAATAGTGGTTCGGGGTCTTTTATTTTCTGATTACCTAGGCCTAGTTCCTTCGACTTATCCCAGCTTTCTTCGTGTATATCCGTTTTCTGTCCGATGTATTCCCATATCCTTTCTGCTGTTTCTGGCATAAATGGCTCAGAAACTATTGCGAGAGACTTTACAATATTAGCACAGATATAGAGGGTTTGTTTACAGTCTTCTGCATCATTTTTCACTGTTTCCCATGGTTCATTTTCCTGAAAGTATCTGTTTCCAATGGAAGAAATTTCCATTACTTTTTTTAGGGCTCTATGTAGATGGAAGCCTTCCTCCATCTCTTTTTCTATATCCTCGATCCTTTCAACTACTTCATCAAAAATCTCTTTACCTTCCTCGTCTAAATCATCGACATGAGGTATATTACCAAAACTATTTTTTGTGAACTTAAGAGATCTATTGACAAAGTTCCCAAGGTTATCTGCGAGCTCAGAGTTGAGTTTTTCAACAAGTATTTCTTCAGAAAAGTCACCGTCTTCTAAAGTTGGTATTGCAGTCAATAGTGCGTATCTTGTTGGATCAACGCCAAACTTCTCGACCTCTTTATCGGGCCTGATTACATTTCCCAGGCTCTTGGACATTTTTCTTCCACCGACAGTAAAGAACCCGTGGATCAATATCATTTCGGGTGTTTCCAAGCCAGCCGAAAGGAGTATGGCAGGCCATATCAGTGCATGGAATTTGTGTATGTCTTTGCCTATCAGGTGTATGTCTGCAGGCCAGTATTTTTCAAATCTGTCCTTGTCTGTAGTATAACCTATTCCCGAAAGATAGTTCGTGAGAGCATCACACCATACGTACATGACCTGCGTTTCATCACCCGGAACGGGTATTCCCCACGGAAGAGTCTCCCTTTCTCTTGAAAAACTTACATCATCGGGACCATCTTCAATCATATCAAGAACTTCATTTCTTCTTGACTTTGGATAAACCTCCATCTCACCGCTTTCAATGAGTCTTTTGACTTCATCAGCATATTTTGAAAGTCTGAAAAAATAGTTTTCCTCGCTAACAAGCTCGGGCTCTTTGTCATGATCAGGACATTTTCCATCCTCGAGATCCCTTTTCTTTACAAAGCTTTCACAGCCTGAACAGTAGAGCCCGTGGTACTCCTTTTTGTAGATGTCACCGTTTTCTTCTAGCCTTTTCCAAATATCTCTTACAGTGGGGTAATGAACCTCCTTGTCAGAAGTTCGAATAAAGTTATCAATTGAAAGATTTAGTATATCAACCAGCTCTATGAACTTTGGTGCCATCATATCAACAAAGTTTCTAGGATCCATTCCCTTGTCTTTGGCAGTCTCAAAATTTTTCTTACCGTGTTCATCCGTGCCGGTTAGATAAAATGTATCGTAGCCCTTTAGCCGGTTATATCTAGCAATAGAATCTGCGATAATCTTCTCAAAGGCGTGTCCTATATGAGGTGGTCCGTTTATATAATCAATTGCTGTAGTGATGTAAAAGCTCCTTTCTTTGTTCATATCCCGTAATAATAAATATCCAAGATTTATAAAAACTCTTCTATTGCTTCTGATCTTTTGCGTCTATTCGTTCTCGTCCTTCTTTTTCTTCTTCGTAAAGTGATTTATCAGTACATAAGTAAAGACTATTACGAACAGTATCGCAAGAAATGCAACTATTCCGTGGAACAGCATCTCAAGAAACTCTACGTTTATGAACTCCTCTGTTGCCATATTTTCACCTTAAAGGGCATTATATAGTTCAATGTTTTTAATATTACTCTTCTGAAAGCTTAAAAACAATACCGAGAATATTTAAGTGATAGGATGCCCGAGAAAGACGTTGAGGAAATCAAAGATGAGATATATTCGTCCTTTTCAAACACAGCTTCTTCGATAGGTTACGATGAAATACACGGCAGGATAATAGCTGCGCTTATAATGGATGGCGATGAAATGTCACTTCAGGAACTTTCTGAAGAGACAGGATATAGCTCTTCTTCTATATCACTTTCCCTTGATCTTCTTGAGGTTTTGGGTATAATAAAAAAGATTAAGAAGAAGGGAGATAGGAAACTATATGTTGGTATGGAGGGTGATATACTCCAGGGCCTGAAACAGGCTATAGTTATACAACTGCAAAAGACTATCACAGGGACAATAGAAAGTCTCGACAAACGCGAAGAAAAACTTAAGGAGATAGACTCCGATGAATCCAAGAACATACTCGATGGACTTCAGACCCTTAATAAGGAAATGGGAAGACTTGAAAGATATGTAAACAAGCTCTCCGAGGTAGAAATACCAAACAAGGATTAAGATGAAAGGAATTTGTCAGTCCTGTGGGAAGAACAAGAAGTTAATGGGTTGTCCTTTTTGTGGGGCCATGGTCTGTTCTGAATGTATCTTAGACGAAGGATGTAAGATATGCAGAGCAAAGATCCAGGGTTAGACCAATCTCAGAGACCTAACTTATCATGAATATTTTTCATAGCTTCTAAAGAAAGCTTCGAAAGTTCATCCAGGCGAAAACCCAGTTCTTCACAGTATTTTATTCTGTTTCTATCCACACTCTTTGCAAATGAGCTATCATCGATTTTTTTCATGATGGATTCTACACGAACCTCATCGAGTGTAGATTCTGGCATTACGAGTGCTGTAGCTACTATAAGGCCCGAGATTGCATCCGCAGCGATAAGGGCCTTAGATATACTATTTTCTGGTTCTGTGTCTGTGTGTTTAGAATTATGTGCCTTTATTGCCTTTAGACAGTTTTCGGGCAGTTTTTCTTTCAAAATCTTTGCCGATATCAGGCCATGTTCTTCAGGATCATCCTTGGTTTCTTCGTAGTCTATGTCGTGTAAGAGACCTGTAAGTTTCCATTCTTTCTGGTCTTTATCGAGTTCGTCTGCAAGCCTTTCCATGATCGCCGAGACAGCATACATATGTTTTCTAAGATTTCGGTTCTCTACTCTGTCCTCTAAAATTTCGACAGCGTGTTTTTCATCTATCATGGTTTGAAATTCATCTGCTCTTGTATAAATATTCCCCCCAATGTTTTAAGATATTTATATCCCATAAATCATTTTCTTTGTATGAAGGTTGTAGAGGCATCAGATCTGGAAAGGATAGATGATATGGCAGGGGACCATCCTCATATAACTAAACCAACAGAGAACCAAGAGGACCGTGAGTATTTCCTTCTGAAAGACGGAGAAGATATTGTAGGATGTGGCTATATACGCGTCTTCCTCGAGAAACTTGGGAATATAGGCTCGGTTTTCATTGTAGAAGATAGAAGAGGTGATGGTGCTGGAACTTTCTTTGTGGGCGAACTCGAGGACAGGCTCGAGGAGAAAGGGGTAAGTTTATGTATTATAGGTGTGCATTCTGGAAATAAGTCTGCAAAGAAGTTCTGGGAAAAGACAGGGTACCATGTTCTTGTCCAATCAATAGGGGATGATGTATTTGAAAGCGAAACCTTTAGGAAGGTTCTTCAGGTTGTCAGTCCCAAACCCGTACCAGAAAATGGAGTAACAATAATGGGGAAGAGGTTTGGATCATCTGATGACGAGAACACACATCCCTTGAAGGAGCTTTACGACTTAAAGGACTTTGTTGGTTCTCTTGAAACAGGTTTCTAGTCTGAGTACGAAAGCTATTAAATAAAAAGCAAGAATCTATGTTCATATGTCCGACAATATATATCCAGATAGCTTACTTGATTATATCATGGGGAAGGACTTCGTATCGCTTTTAAATGCTATATTCGGGTTCTACTCGATATTCTTTTTTGTTCGTGGAAGGATAGAAGTGGGTATTTACATGCTAATCCTCGCTTTTGTGATGGATACACTTGATGGTGAGGTTGCAAGAAGACTTTTTGAGACCACGGAGTTTGGTAAAAGGATGGATATGGCAGACCTCATTTCATTTGGTGTTGCTCCGGCTGTATTTTTGTTCGTATGGATATCACCTACTACTTCACTGGAAAGTCTGGTTCTGCATTCATCGATGGTTTGTCTTATTTCCGCAGAGATTCTCCGGCTTGCAAGATTCCAAACAAGGGAATCCGATGAAAGCCATTTCTTAGGCCTTCCAGGTACAGCAAACGGTGTGATATATCCACTTCTTTACGTTCTTAATCCAGGGCTATATCCTGTAGTTATAATAACTTTTTTAGTAAGCATTCTTATGGTAAGTTCTATCAGATTCCCTGTCAAACCAAAACGACTCAAATAAATCTATTTAAATCTAAACAGAACATTTCTTGTCCATGCCTGTGACTGTAGTTTATGATGACAAGAGCTTTGAAATAGAAGGATCTCAAACAGTAGAGGAAGCTGTGAAAAAAGTGGGGGTTAACACTGAAACTATTATAGTAGAGAAGGATGGAAAGCTTGTTTCTCTTGACGAGGAATTAAATGGTAGGGAAAAATTGAAGTTAATAAATGTGGTATCAGGAGGTTAAAGATGATAGAAGAAGTGATGAAGTTCGCCAAGAAGCACCTGGAGGAAAACGATCCCATGCACTCCTGGCCACATACAAAAAGGGTCTACAATCTATGCACTGATATAGGTAAGAAGGAAGGTGCTGACCTGGAAGTTTTGAAAAGAGCCGCGCTTCTCCACGATATAGGTATGCATATAGACAGAGACAACCACGCCAAAGTAAGTGCAAAGTTAGCTGAAGAAGTATTGGAAGGTTTCGACAAAAAAGAAGAGGTCCTTAACTGCATAAAGTCACACAGGTTCGCTAACGACATCAAAGCAGAAACGGTTGAAGCGAAAGTACTTCAAGATGCAGACGACCTCGACGCTATGGGAGCTACTGGAATAGCCAGAGCCATGGCACATTCCGGAGCCTTCGACAGACCTATATACACCCCGGAAAGGGGAGGGGAGGAATACAACGGAAACAGTGAAAGTGCGGCAGCCCACATACGTGAAAAACTTCTAAAGATAAAAGAAAATTTGAATACTATTACAGCTAAAGATATGGCAAATAAGAGGCATACATTCATCGAAAAATATCTGGAACAACTGGAAAAAGAATATAGAGGGGAAGCATGAGCAATGAATGTTGGAAATGCGGAGAGCCTGCGGTTATACATAGAAAGTACGAGGGCAAATCATGGTGCTCAGAACATTTCAAACAACAGTTTGAGTCCCTTGTGAAAAAAACTATAAGAAAGGAACAACTTTTTGAAAATGATGATAAGGTTTGTGTAGCTCTTTCTGGTGGAATGGATTCTTCTGCACTTCTCATACTTCTTTCGGAGCTTTTTGATGATTGGCCGAATGCGGATCTTTTTGCACTTGCAATAGATGAGGGCATAGAGGGCTATAGAGACGAGAGCCTGGCTATAGCAGAGAAGTTGTGCGATAGGCTGGATCTGAATCTACATATAGCTTCCTTCAAGGAAACATTTGGCAAGACACTGGACGATATAATGAATGACAAGGAGTACGGATGTACATACTGTGGGGTTCTCAGAAGATGGGTATTGAACAAAAAGAGCAGAGAACTTGGTGCAACAAAGCTTGCCACAGGACACAATATGGACGACGAACTCCAGAGTATTTTTATGAACTATCTCAGGGGAAACATGAACAGGATGATAAGGCTTGGAGCAAAACCGGCTGTACTCCAAAATAACAAGTTTGTGCCAAGGGTAAAGCCTTTTAGGAATACACCCGAGAGGGAGATTGCGCTTTACGGGAGGATCAGAGACATCGAGTTGCACCAGACAGAATGTCCTTATGTTGAGAACAGCTTACGCTTCGACGTAAGGGATTTTCTCAATGAGATGGAAACAAAAAGACCTTCTACCAAGTACACAGCATTGCGTGCATTCGATAAAATACTCCCTATACTTGAAGAAAAGTTCTCGGCGGAGGATCCTTGTGTTGGAGAGTGTAATGTATGTGGAGAGATCACAAGCGGAGAAGTATGCAAGACATGTGAACTAAGAGAAAGGATCTAAAAATCTTTCTCGAGGGCATATCGTATAGGATCTTTCTGATCGTTTTTTTCCATGTATTTACAGATCAGGGTTTCCGTTTCTTCGACCGCTTCAAAGTCTCTGATCTTGTCCAGAGTTCTGTCGAGTTCTTTTTCATCCTTTACCAGAATCTCCAGTATCATATCAAAACGTCCAAATGTATGGTGCATCTGACTTATATTTTCAATCTTTTTGGCTTCCCCCACAAACCTATGTCTTAGTTCGGAGGAAGGTGCAATATTTAGTATAACATAGGCCTTTGTGTTAAGTCCAACCCTGCCTTCGTCAATTTTTACACTAAACGAGTCTATTATCTTTTTTTCTTCCATACCCCGTATCTTCTTGCTGACGGTTTGTCTTGATATTCCTAGCTTCTTAGCTATGTCTGATATATTCTTTCTTCCGTCTTCGACAAGTTCTAATAGTATTTTTCTTTCGTTGTTTTTCATGGGGTTAACATTCTGTCATTATAATACTTATAAATTTAACGGTTCGAAGTCACAGAACTTTTACCTATACTAGAAAAGCAAGTACGAGAAAAAAGGAGCCCGTTGTAACAGTTACAAAGTATCCAAATACTATCCTTTCTATTATATCTTCTTTTAGGAATATTTTGTATATTTTGTCCAGTACCACGTTATCGGACTCTCTTTTCTTTGCGGCGAATTTGAAGAACCTAATCAGTAGATCGTTTATCCCATCTATAAACCTCCCTAAAACTGGCATCCATCCAAACAGGAACTTGAAGGATTTACCAATAAAGCTTAGAAATATGTATACGGGCTTTACAAGATGCTTTGGTGCCATGAGTCCTATGAAAAGGGAAAGAAGAAACTGACCTCCAAAATCAGGGCATGGTGATGGTGGTGTTGGGATTAACTGACATCCTATAAAAAACAGTATACCCTCGTCGAGCATACCCTTTGTTCGTTTCTTGAGTTTAAATTAATTAAGAATGACATCAGGAAACGATCTCTTCTGCGGCTTCTGTGAACTTCCTTTTGACATCTGCTTCGTCTATCTTTGTAAACTTTCCTTCTTTCATAACAATCTCTCCATCTATTATAGATGTAACGACCTTTGCTCCTGAATAGATAAGGTTAGATTTGAGATTGTGTAACGGGTTCATATTTATATCGCTCAGATCTACAAGAACGATATCAGCCAGATTGTTTTCCTCGATTTTTCCTATCCTCTGATCAAGGGCATTCCCTGCATTGGTTCCTGGGAGTTTTAATATATTCTCGACAGGCATCGTGGTTGGATCCGAGCTATTTAATTTATGTAGAAGCCCTGTGAGCTTCATTTCCTCAAACATATCGAGGTTGTTGTTTGAAGCTGCTCCGTCCGTTCCAAGACATACATTCAACTTCTTTTTCATCATTTTTGGCACAGGCGAAATCCCAGATGCCAGTTTCATATTTGAACATGGATTGTGCACTATATTGGCATTACTTTTTCCGAGAATCTTTATATCTTCGTCGGTGAGATGAACACCATGTGCACCTATGAAGCCACTGTCCAGTATGCCAAGTTCTTTAAGGTGTTCAACAGGTCTTTTCCCCTTTTCCTTCAACAACTTTTCCACCTCTTTGTGAGTTTCACCAAGATGCATGTGAAGAGGTATTCCGTTCTTATCAGAAATACTTTTTGCCTTCCTTAGAAGTTCATCTGAGCATGTTTCACAAGAGTGCGGTGCCACGGTTGGTGATATTCTGTCGGAAAAATCTCCTTTAAGTCTTTTAATAGTCCTTTGAGTTTTCTTTAACTGTTTGTCCGTGGAATTATCACCGAGATCTATCATTCCATAGCCCAGGTTCCCACGGATACCTATCTCCTCTGCAGCCTCTGCGACCTTGTCCATATAGAAGTACATGTCGTTGAAGCACGTGGTTCCTGTCCTTATCATCTCTAAGAAGGCATGCATTGCGCCACTGTAGCATTTGTCACCGTCCAGTTTTTCCTCCAGCGGCCATATGTCCTCCTGGAGCCATTTCTGCAACTTCTTATCGTCGGAGATGCCGCGGAAAAGATTCATCGAAGCGTGTGTGTGCATATTTATGAGCCCGGGCATAACAGCGAGATTTGACGCATCAATTACCCTTCCTGACTTATCGGTTTTGCCTATCGACTTGATTTTGTTCCCCTTTATTAGTATGTCCTTATTTTCAAGAAGACCGTTGGGTGTCAGCACGAACCTTGCGTCTTTTATGAGCATATTATTAAGTTGTGGGGTAGAATTTAAAACGTTTGTACTATATTTTATAATCAGAGTGTTTTTGTCGAAATTTACTCAAGATATTTAAGTTTTTCTATTGATTAGTTGTAACAGGTTAGTAAGAACTGAGGGGTTTTGGATGAAATACAAGACAATAGGACTTTTGATGGCTGTGTTTTTTGTAGTTGCCGCTACTGCAGGGATTAGCTCTGCTTTTCCGGACACGGAAAAACCAGTGGTTGAAGGAAGCATTACATATGACCCAGTTACTGTACATGCCGATGTTGTAGATCTAGGAGATCTCGATGATATAACTGTGTACTTTAGATATAGAGAAAAAGGAAGAGTGGGATGGACTGAGACCGAAAAACGTAAGATGTCTTCTGAAGGTACCTATTCTAAGATTTTAACCGATATAGATCCTGACATAAACTACGAGTTTCAGGTTGTCGTTGAATGGATAGGCGACGAGGACCTTATATTTGAAACAGAGAAAAAGCCCGCCGAATTCCAGCTAAGTAACCTTAGAGCTGTTCCCGAAGAAGCATACGTTGATGAGTACACAAGTCTCGAGGTGGATGTTGAAAACATTGGTGGTCAGACGGGGGATATAACTGTTGATTTTTTTATAAATGAAAGGACAAAGATTTCTGAAAAAGTGGAGGTTGGTGCAGGCGATAGTAAAACTGTGACTGCTTCTTATGTTCCAAGTAAGGGAGGCGTTTATAATGTTAGGGCGGATGGAATGACTACTGATTTTAGGGCATATGATCTTCCTTCGGTGGAAGCAAAACATGTGACCGGAGTTACCCATGATTCTGCTGTGCTTGTTGCTGAGTTAACAAACATGGGACTTGAAGACAGTGTTGATGTCTTTTTTAGATACAGGACAGAAGAAGATGGCTGGGTCGAAACACCCAAACAGACAATGCTTTCCGAGGGAAAGTTTTCATATAAGGTCGATGATCTTGATATGGATTCCGATTACAGATTTAGGGCCGTTGTCGAATGGGACGACAGACACAGAGTAGGTGAAGCTCAGTTTATTGAGACTAGAGATATAGATATCAAGCCGAACGCAGTTGCAGATGAGGTCCTCAGGGGTGTAAATGATATAGGAGTTTTCTTTTGGGGCGAGGGAGTTAGCCTTGATAGCAACATAGCTGAATACAGATGGGACTTCGATGGCGACGGAGAGTGGGACTATGTCAGCGATGAAACAGGTATCACAAGCCATGTCTTTAAAGAGCCTGGTATATATGAGGCAGTTTTTGAGATCGATGACGATAAAGGAAGAACAGATTCCAAGTCCGTTGATGTTATTATAGAAGAAAGAAAACAACCTCTTTACAAGATAGAGGAGACAGCCGATGGGCATACAAGAGATGTGTACTTCGATACAGACTACAGATACGATGAAGAAATGGATAAGACCAGGGTAGCGATCAACGTAAAGAACTCAGCCAGAAGATCGCGTGATGTAAGTGTAACCATAGATGTTCCCAAGGAAGTAGTAGATTCCATAGAAAACATGAATATTTATCCCCGACCAACGGAAGTGGTTAAAACAAACCCCGAGTTCATGTGGGAGTTCGAGTTAGATGTTGGCGAGACTGGTCGCGTTGAAATGGAGTTTGATGGTTTTGTCGAGGCAGGACGTTTCGATGAAATGGAGATGGTTCAAGCCTACGGCGAGGAAGACAAAAGAACAAGAACTGTTACCGGTCTTATTTTACAAGGCGTCAGAAGAATATGGGGCTTTATAGTTATTGTGATCGTTGTAATTATTGTCATCCTTCTTGCCGTCAGTGATAGGAATAGACATATTGTGAAAAATGTATTCTCAAAGTTTAGTCAGACCTTTCTTGAGAATGGTGAAAGCGATGAAAGTTCGATGGAAACCAGTAGAAAAGATGAGCTTGACAGAGAGTTTGTAGAGACTGCTAGAAGAGTAAAGGAAGCTCTTAGAAGAGATAAAGTGATCAGTCCAAACAGCGTTGTTGACAGATTGGAAAAGGCAAATATGGCCTTAGAAAACGGCGATTTTGAATGTTTTAGACATTATTTAGGAGAAGTAGAGAACCAGATAAACTACAGCTTTACAAACAACAGCATGGTTTCGTAGTCTATTACTATAACTTTTATAGTTTCCTAATTCTTTACTAAGCATGGAAAACAATCACGGAGGTGTTCTTTTATACACATGACGGCCTATTTGAAAACATATGGTTGCTGGACCAACTATTTAAACAGCGAAGTTATATCCGGATTCCTTAAGAGAGTGGGCTGTGACGTAACCAGCAACGAGGAGATGGCCGATGTTCTGATACTTAATTCATGTATAAGAGGCGATGTTTGTGGTGAGATTGCTGATAAACTCAAGGAATGGAATAAAAACCACCCCGACAAAAAGATTATACTGGCAGGTTGCATGCCATGTTTTGAATATAAAATGGCCAGTGAACTGGTCCCCGAAGCTTCTTTATTGGGTCCTAACAACTGTAGGGATGTTCCAAAAACAGTTAAGAAGACAATGGATGGCTCTAGGGTAGAGTTTTTGGGGAACAGAACCGAGGATAAGTTTAGAGTTCCAAGGGTTTGCAAAAACAGTAATGTATTTATCTGTGAAATAAACCAAGGTCTTCCGGACTGCGTTCATGTAAACCAAGATGAAAATAAAACTCCATTTGTGAGTTATCAACCCCAGGATATTATCGAAGAAATAAAAAGGAACTTTAAATCAGGATCTAAGGAAATATGGATTTCTGCTGGTGATACTGCTTCTTATGGTAAGGACATTGGAACAAGTCTACCAAAACTTCTAGAGAAGATCGTAAATATTTCTGGGAAGTTAAGGGTTAGGGTTGGGCCTCTTAAGGTTGATACGGTCAGACCAATCCTAGATGATGTCCTTGAGATTTATGGCTCAGAGAAAATATATTCGTCTGTTTGTATGCCGCTTGTTTCAGGATCGGATAAGATTCTAAGAAAAATGAACATGGACTATACATCCCAGGAATTTATCGATGTTGTAAAAAGATTCAGAGAAAGGTTCCCGGATTTAAGTCTGCACACTGAAATTATAGTTGGTAATGAATTCGAGACACCAGAGGACTTCGAGGATACAAAAAGAGTTTTGGAAGAAATAAAACCGGATAGTACTAGAATTTCAGAACCCCCCGAAGATAGTAAATCTGATGATGACGCCGAAATAAGAAGCAGAATCAAAAAGGCTTCTCAGTTCACAGAAAAAATTTCTCTTAGAAATAAGAAAAAAATTATTGGAAAAGAAGTAGAGGTATTGGTTACAGACAACGGTCCTGGTAAAAGACTATGGATTGGAAGAGATCCTAGCTACCGCAAAGTTCTCGTAAAAGATTCTTCCTGTCGTGTTGGGCAGTTCAAAGACGTTAAAATAAAAAAAGCTACAAAATCAGCCCTAATTAGTAATTGAATGTTTTAAACAATTTTTTTATTTATTTTAAACCTTTAAAATTGTTTTTTGATATTATAAAGTGCCTTGAATGATTTATTATAGCTTTTAAAGGATTAAAATATCATATTATATACCATAGGTAGTAGAATATTCCTCGATTGACGAACCAAAAGGTTTAAATAATTTTTTGAGTAAAATAAGGTATAGGGATTATGTATAAGGTTTAACTGGGTTACCAGGTTCTTTATATCCCTTTTTTGGTCCACGGCGGGACTCAAAAGACCCATGTGGGTTTTTAATTCTAGTCCCAGCAATTAAGAGGCCAACCGATAAGACAATAGATTTAAGGAGGCGTTTAGAATGGCTTTATTGAAGAAAAAAAGCATAAAGGATGATAAAATAGATGAAAATAGACAAATGGGCTTATTTGAGGATTTAAAGTCATTAGATCTTTTTTCTGATTCTTTTGATGGTACAAAGTTGGTAACAGATGCTATAAACGGTTTTGTAGGGAAATTGGAATCAGGTATACGTCTTACTTTTAACAAAAACTGTTCGCCTAGTTCTAGTTTCAGGACAGCGGGTGTTCTTGGTGGTATGGGACCAGAAGCTACTCTTGATCTTCACAAAAAGATACTTTCGAAGACGGACGCAGAAAAAGACCAAGACAACATTCCTCTAATAATCTTCAACAACCCACAGATTCCCGATCGTTCTGATTTCATCCTAAACAAAGGAGATAGTCCTCTTGAAGAGATGATAAGGACAGCAAGATCCCTTGAGAGAGCGGGGGCAGATTTTATAGTTATACCTTGTAATACTGCACACCATTTTTTCGACAAGATCGACTCATCTGTAGAAATAGAAACGATAAACCTTATAGAAGAGGTCACGGACCATATAAATAAAAACTATCCAGAATCCGAGAACATTGGACTTCTGATAACGACAGGGTCGATGGAAACAAAGGTATATTCGAATTTTATAAGAAAATCGGGTAGAACACCCCTTCTTCCCGAAAAAAACTTCCAGGAAAACGTGATGAAATCAATATATGGAATAAAGAAGGGAGAAAAATCTAAAACAAAAGTAAAACTAAGACGGGCGACCGAGCATCTGATAAGACAGGGCGCAGACTTGGTAATAATGGGTTGTACAGAAATACCCCTGGTTCTGGAAAACGATGAGTTCCCTGTACCCCTTATAGATCCGGTCGATATCCTGGCCGAGAAAGTTAAAGAGGTGAGTAGATATGAAGGTAGCTATTCTGCATGAAGAACTTGAATGGAGTGAAAGAGAATTCAAAAGAACACTCGAAAGCAAGGGTACAGAACCCGAGCTTTTTGATGTGAGGACAACGGATTATGATGATCTCAAAAAATATGATCTTGTAATCAACAGGGTATATGCGAGCGTTGCTAACAGAAACTATAGCGCACTTTTGAAAACACTCGATTTGCTCAGTAAACTTGAAGAGAGGGGAGTGGAATGTATAAACTCTCTAGAGACATCGAAGGCGGACTACAGTAAAAAATATGCTATAGAAAAGAGAAAAGAGAATGGCTTGGAAGTACCAAAAACAGAGTTTCTTTTGAACCTTACACAGGCGATAGATTTTGCTGAAGAACTGGGATATCCTGTAATTATCAAAAGGGATTCCGGCGGCCGCGGAAAAGACGTACAGAGAATAGACAACGAAGAACAACTCAGAAGTTATGTTGAAAAAATAGCTATTTCCGATAATCAGTACGTGGCTTCAGGTGGAAGGTACATAATACAGGAGTTTCTTGAACCTGCTAAGAAGAACGATGCACGGGTTGGCGTATTGAATGGGAGTATATTGCTTTCATTTAGAAGAACTTTGGTAAGGACCGAGGAAAATGGCCAAAAGTGGCTTGCAAGTGTTTCAAACGGGTCACGGATAATACCATATGAGAAAACCCCCGAGGATATAAAGAAAGTTGCAATCGAAGGATCTAAAGCAATTGATGCAGTTTACAATGCAGTAGACATAGCCCTTACAGAAAGGGGTCCTGTTATAATCGAGGACAACCCAACACCGAACTTCATAAACGATCCTGACAGGCCAGAGGATACAAAGGAAGATAAAAAGAATATGGAAAAATTGATAAACGGTTTCTTGGGTTACATCAAGGAAAGAGAAAAGGTTGAAATAAGGGTGTAAAAAATGGAACTGAAAAAAGGACTTGATTCTCCAGAAAAGGTCGTCGGTAGAATAGAAGAGTTGATGGGAGATGTTGAATATGAAGAGGGAAAGGTTGCAGTTTGTTGTAATGATGACATAGTTCAAAATCCATCGGGATATTCTTCAACCAGAGAGCTTATTCCGATGCTCGATGAGTATCATGATACTTCCGTAGTTTTAGTTGGTGATTACATGGAAGATGGTTTTGTAGGCAAGACATATAGGCCGATTGAAAAAAATGGAGAAGTTAGGTTTGTGGAATATGAGACAGAGCCAATCGAACTTGAATGCGACGTACTGTTCGTTAGAGGAATGAACTATCATGCAAGCCCCTCGGAGGAAGAGTTTAAAAAACAGATGAAAATGCTAGGAGATTTTGATGTTGGTCGTTATATAAACACACCGGAAGCACAGTCCTTTCTTGAGTCAAAGGACAATTATAGTGAAAATCTGGAGAACGTTCCTATACCAGAGACGTATAACTTTGAAGATATATATGATCTAATGGAAGTCCTTGAGGAAGAAGGTAATCTAGTTGGAAAGCCACCCATAGGCGGCCAAGGAACAGGTGTATTGAAACTAGACAAGGACCAAGCCAACGAAAAATATTTACAAGAGTGTTTTGAGGGATCGATAGACGACTTTACATTCCAAAAACTTGTAAAACAGGAAGAAAAGGAGAGGGAAAGGAGATTTGTATTCTTAAATGATGAATATGACGTATACGATAATCAAATAGACGGGGATTATGAGATAGTTGCTTCAAGAGAGATAATAAACAGGGATAGGCCATGGGATCCGGACGGAAAGGTTTTGGATAAGATAAGAAGGCTACATGAACCCGAAGAGGACGAAATAGAGATAGTTAATACGGTTATTGAGCAGACACCTCCAGGAACTATATTCGGGTGTGTGGATATGCTTGTTGACGATGATGATAATAAATTTGTAATAGAAATGAATGGCAGCGGTACGGGCCTTTTCGGCGATTCTAAAGAAGCAGGAACAAAAGAATGGGGAGAAAGGTACTACAACCTAACACCACATATGGTTAACTACGTTTGTAGACTTGTTGGTGATTAAAACGAAAACACAGACTGTTCACCTGGTTACATCTTCTTCGAAAATAACCAAAGATGAATTGGAAAACGCTAAAAGATTTGTTAGAAACTTGGATTATAAATGCAGTTATTTTAGTTCTGTCATGGAAAACCATCTTGGTTTTGCTGGTACACCGGAAAGTAGATCGAATGAAATAAATAGATCCTTGTGTACAGATGCTGATATAATCTGGGCTGTGAGAGGCGGTTACGGATCTGTCCAGGTAATAGATAAGGTAAAATATTCTAAAGTAAAGAATAAGCTGTTTATTGGTTATAGCGATTTTTCACTTCTGTTGAATGTTATACACGATAAAACAGGTTTGATAACATTACATGGCCCCATGCCCTCTAAAAATATTAGCGAATATCACGATGATAGCATGAATACATTGAAAAAGGCTTTGTCGTTTGAAAACTACAGTTGGTCTTTTGGAGACGAAAACGTGCTTGTTCCTGGTAAGTTTAAAGGAGATGTTGTTGGTGGTAACCTCGAGCTTTTTATTAGATCCCTCGGAACAGAATACGAGTTCGATTCAAACGGTAAGGTTGTTTTTCTTGAAGACAACAAAGTCAAGGGAAAGAACATATACGATATGCTTGAGCAGCTTAGGTTGGCTGGAAAGTTTGATAAAGCATCAGGCATAGTAGCCGGTAAGTTTACAAATGCAAAACAACCGATGAAGTATGTGAAAGATTTTTTTGGGGACTTTGATATACCAGTTTTATATGACATGGACTTTGGTCACGAGGAGCCAAACCTTACCTTTCCCATAGGAGCGGAATGTACTGTTGATCCCAGTTCAGAAAAGGTCTATTTTGATTTTGAAGGTAAACATAAACCTTGGTCTATATAAGACCCAGTAGACCGAAATATCCTATAACATAGTTTACAAGGAACGTCAAAAACCCTAAGAAAAAATACTCCTTTGGTGTGGTTTTAGGCACTACAAAGTTTGCCAACCCAACCCATGTGACTATTTGAAGAACCAATCTCATATGTGGAATCGGAACTAATCCAGCAATGGCCATCACGTAGTCAAGAACATACATTATAAACAGCTGCCCTAGTACAGCTATTCCCAGGAGTTTATGTCCGGGTACACCCGAAGAAATTATTTTATTTCCTATTAAAAGTGTAACAAAACTCAGTATTATTTTCAGTATAAGGTTTATGATCATTTTCTTTCATCCAACTCTTTTCTTAATATATCCGAAACCTTTTCGCCCTCCGCTTTACCTCCAACTTCTTGCATAACCAAGCCCATTAATTTTTTGAATGCTCTGTCTTTGCCAACAAGTTCCTCTTTGTCATCGACTACCTTTTTTACTATCTTCGCCAGGCTTTTATCGTCGATCTTTTCTGTTTTATCTAGCACATCTTTCAGATCCTTGTCCTTGTTCAATAATTCTTCCAGTATTTTTCCAAATGAGTCCTTCGGAACCTTGCCTTCGTCTATACTTTTTATTATTTTTGTCAGCTTTTCGGAGTCAATCTTCTCGATGTCAAGGCCCTCCCTTTTCTTCAGATCTTTGAGTTCAATAGTAAGCAGGTTTGCAAGTGTCGGTAGGTCCATGCTAATACTTTGTCTGAGTTCTCTGAAAAGATCGTAAAATCTGCTGTCAAGGATCTCTTCTGCTAGGTGTTCAGAAAGACCTTCTTCAACCAAACCTTTCTTTTTCTTTTCAAGGCTTTCGGGAATTTCTATTGTTTCCAACTTTTTTTGTCCTATCCGTATAGCAGGTACGTCGGTTTCAGGGTACATTCTTGCTTTTCCAGGTAAGGGTCTTGAATAGCTTGTGGTTCCATCGTCGTTTGAATCTCTTGTTTCCTCGGGAATCTCTTCCATCGCTTTCTTTGCCCTGTCTTTGACTGCTTCGATGGCTTCGTCCAAGCCCTTCGTTCCTGCAGCGACTACTAATACATCATCCTTTCCCGCATCAAATTTTTTCTTCAGTTCACCGAACTCATCTAATAGATCATATTTTTCTATATCTTCGTCCGTGTGTATTATACCACCCAAACCGTGTGCCTCTGCGTACTCTGAAAGTTCTTTCCCGAAGGTCTTATCACCGCTTATTTTGTTCGCCAACAAACCACCGAATCCCTTCAGTATAAAGGCCTTGATATCCTTGTCTTTCATAATCTTTCCGTAGAACTTGGAATCACTCCCTTCGAAGACTTGTCCGACGTCGAAAACATCATCCGGAACCGATGCGCCTCTTCGATTTAACTTTTCCTTTATCCCGAGAAGTGACTTCTGTCTTTCAACTTCCTTTCTTACAGTATCTTCCAAAATATCAAGTTCCTGCAAGCCTTTGACCTCTATTCTGGATCCTCCTTCTATTGATACGTTTACATCCTGTCTTATACTTCCTATCCCCCGTTGAACCTTTCCCGTTGCCCTTAACATATTTCCCAGGCTTTTTGCTACTTCCTTTGCATGTTCCGGGCTTTTTATATCAGGCGCTGTCCCGATCTCGACCAGCGGAATCCCGAGTCTATTGAGTCCATATATTACGGTATTTTCTTCTCTATTAAGAATTTGAGCACTCTCCTCCTCCAGACAGACGTTTTCAATTCCAACGGATCCCTGGCTCGTTTCTAAGGTACCGTTCATTCCGACGAGCATGGTTCTCTGAAACCCGGAGGGATTTGAACCGTCTATAACGGTTTTTCTCATAGGATGTATTTCATCTGGCACTTCGCAGTCCAACATCTTTGTAATCTGTAATGATATTTCGAGTGCATCTTCTCTAATTTGATGTGGTGGCTCTTCGTCCAGTTCAACTTCACATGACTCTGAAGGATAGATCTTATAGATAAACTTTCTATCGCGAAGAAATTCATAGAGGGCTGCAGGATCCATTTCTCCTGTCTCTCCCGGAACAACTCTCAGCTTCCTAACTACTTCATCTTCTGGTTCTTCCTGCATCGAAGAACTGCAGTTGCAGAAAAGCTTCTTTGTGTCCAGTCTCTGGTGAACTTCTATACCACACTTGAATCCAAGTTTCTTGTAGTTCATAGACAAACCAACTGTCAAAGTTTAGTTTGTGAGCTTCTTTCGGTGATCTCCCCGCGCATGTTCTCGGTCATAAGATCTTTGGCCTCTTCTTTGTTGTAGTTTCCAAGCAACCATGCTAGTTTTACGTAGGCTGTCTCGGGCAACATATCATTTAGGTTACCGATTACTCCGGTACTTTGTAGATCAATCCCGGTTTCGTAGATATTCATGTTTACCCTTCCGTTCAAACACTGCGAGGCCATGAAGGCTATGTTTTCTTCTTCATTGTACTTTTTTAGTGCTTCCATTATTTTCTTGTTGTTTGTGGGAAGGTGTCCCAAACCGGTTCCTTCTACAATCACTCCCTCGGTTTTTTCCAGTTGTTTTTTAAATATATCCGGATCCATACCTGGGTAGATCTTCACCATCTCAACATTTTCTTCGAAGTGTTCCTTTATTTTCACCCTTCTTTTTTTGTCTTTCTTTCTATAGTCGCTTCTTATCATTTCAACTCCTAAACCTTCCCAGTGGACCTTTGCGTAGGGATCTGCGTTTATGGTTCTGAATGCATCCCTTCTTGAGGTATGCATTTTCCTTGTTTTTGTTCCGGGGTGAAGATAGCAGAAGGTATCGGACCTTTCGCCGTGCATGCATACCATGACTTCGGCCACCTCTGTTGTGGCGGCCTTTACTGCACATGTTAGATTCTGATGCGAGTCACTACTTCCTCTATCGCTGCTTCTCTGTGATCCCGTCAGTACAACAGGAATAGGAAGATCCTCGAAGACAAAGCTGAGCGCAGCTGCCGTATAACCCATCGTGTCGGTTCCGTGGGCTACAACAACCCCGTCTTTCCCGTTTTCTATCTCCTTCTTTACAGCTTTTGCTATAGTTACCCAGTCGTCGGGCGATACGTTTTCGGATAGAGTTTCTATAATTTTTTTTGCTTCTATATTGGCTATACCCGCTATCCGAGGAGCAAATGATACAAGTTCTTCTTCATCTACCGAGGGCTTGACAGCACCTGTTCTATAGTCTACTCGCGATGCTATAGTCCCACCGGCAATCAAAATTGCCACGTCTTTTTCCGTTTCCTTTTCGATGGATATACTTTTTATAGTTTCATGCCCCTTCTTTTCTTTTCTAGAATCGACCTTTTCTATTGAAAAATCACCAGACAGCTCGAGTCCTATATTGTATCCACTGTCAAGTTTTAGTATTATTATATCTTTTTCATCTGTACCGGTTCTGGGCATCAAAATCCCATCATATTTCTTCTGTTTGTACGAGACTCTTATCCTGTCACCGGTCCTTATACCTTCTTTCTTTAATTTTTTCTTTAACTCATTGCTATATCGCATAACTATATATTGTCTGCTCGTTTTAAAATATCTTGAATATAGTTCCGGTTAACTGGATCATCTGCTGCGATGGTAAACAATTTTAAGCTGCAGTCCAAACTTCTATACGTAATGTTTGATAAATACAAAAAGATTTCTAGTAGACTTTTTGGAAGTTTTGCCGAAAGACTGGAAGGCAGGCTGGGAGGCCTTAAAAAGGGTCTTCAGAAAAGTGATCTTGGTATACTTTACAGGACATATATAAGTGTAATACTTTTTACAACGTTCTTGGTATTTTTGGGTTCCCTTGTTTCCGTGCCTTTTTTTATGTATATATTTCTTTCTGAAACCCTCTTTTATTCCATTTTGATGGGTACAGGAATATCTATGCTTCTTGCTTCCTTTACCTTTCTGTTTGTTTACTACTACCCCATTCAAAAATCGAATTCAAGGGCAAAGAACATTAAGAGCAACCTTCCGTTTGCTATAAACCACATGTCGGCTATAGCCAACTCAAAGGTACCGCCGTATGTGATTTTCAAGCTTCTGGCGCAGTTCGAAGAGTACGGGGAAGTTTCTACAGAGGCCGGGAAGGTAGTTAGAGATGTGGATGTCTTTGGCCATGACATGTCGACGGCTTTGAAGCAGGCCTCCAAGAGAACACCCTCTGAGAAGTTTAAGGACTTTCTTAGTGGACTTATATCCGTTGAAGAAACAGGGGGCAGCCTGATTGATTTTCTAGAGGTTCAGGCCGATAAAGCCATGTTTGATTACAGACAAAAGAGGAAAAGGTACCTTGATACACTTTCTACATATGCTGATTTTTATACAGCTGTACTTATAGCAGCTCCTCTTTTCCTTGTTGCTGTACTGACCACGATGAGCATGGTGGGTGGTGAGGTACTTGGTATGGATATAAGAGATGCGATGGCCCTAGGTATCTACGGTGCTATACCGCTTATGAATACGATATTTATAGCATTTATACATTTCACTCAGCCGGAGGTTGTATAAAATGGATCTGAATTTAGATAAAGAGAGACTGATTAACTGGTTTACAAAGTCGGAGAAAAGAGAGATATCTTTAATCATATCGCTTGTTGTCGGCATATCCATACTGATTGCTAATTTCTTGTTTCTGAAAAATATACCTGCCTTCGAGGGATACTTTCCTCTTATCAACATTATAGGTGTGTTTGTGGCCACGGGGCCTATGATGATGATAAAGTACAACGATTACAAAAGAAAGAAGGAGATAGAAAGGAGATTCCCTTTTTTTCTTAGAAATGTAACGGAGGGGTCCAAGGCCGGCATGACACTTCCCAAGGCATTAAAGGAAGCTGCCGAGGGTGATTATGGAGCTTTGAATCCACACACTAAGAAGATGGCATCACAAATAGACTGGGGAATACCCTTCGATGAGGTTTTGAAGAGGTTCTCAGATAGAGTGGGCAGTGATACAATAGGCAGGACGGTCACGACTATAATAGAGGCCCATCGGTCCGGTGGAAATGTTTCTGAAGTACTTCAGGTAGTTGGTGAATCTGTGACCCAGATGGAGAGGATAAAAAAGGAAAGAAAAAGCCACGTCTACTCGCAGATGGTGACGGGATATACCATATACTTTGTTTTCCTCGGGGTTATGATAGGACTCCAGCGATTCCTGATACCAAGTCTTACAATGGGAGGAGAACCCGGTATGACTGTAGAAGCCGGCGCGGGTTTGGATATGGAGGGACTTGTAGCCATATATGAGGATATGTTTCAAAACCTCATCATAATACAGGGCCTTTTTTCGGGACTTGCTATAGGTAAGATGTCGTCGGGATCCGTTATAGCGGGCCTCCAGCATGTATTGGTTCTTGTAGTTGTTGGATATACAGCCTTCTTTATGTTTATCTGAGGTTATAGGGAAAAATATATAAAAAGGAGAACTAAAGTTTAGATTGGTGGCAATGATAAAGTTTAACAAGAGAGTTAAGAAAGGTATTTCACCTCTTATAGCAGCAGTTCTTCTTATAGCGTTTACCATGACGATAGCTGCTATTCTTGCAACGTGGGCGCAGACATTTGGCGAGGAACGGCTTGGGGAAGCAGGTCAAAGGGGCGCCGAGGCTGTTGACTGCCCGCAACTTAATCTCGAGGTAGATTCTGCTTCTTGGAGTAGTGATAGAGTCGAAGGTGCCGTGGTCTGGAGCTGGACACCTGGAGAAGATATAGATATTACGAGCATACGCTTTTTGATACGTCTCGAAGAAGGAGATCCTGTTTTCCTTGACGTTGATGCCCCTGAGGATGAGATGGTATCTATATCAACAGCAGACTTTGAAGTTCTAGATTCTGAGACCAGCGACGACATAGATTCTGATAATATAGAAGGACTTGAGATGTACGTTAAATCGGATAGGTGTCCTGATGTGCAGCCAATCTATGAATGTGATGGATTCGATGGCGATGACTTCATCTGTTAGGCCAAGGTTTTTATAGGAAGCTTCCAATTTATTTTATGATGAGTTCTTATCCACACGTTAAAGGTATTTCACCTATGCTTGCTTCGATAATTTTAATAGCCTTTGTAATATCTGTTGCCAGTATTATTGGTCCGTGGCTGGTGGATTTTATCGGCGAGAGCACAGAGGATGCGACCGAAAGAGGTGAGAAGGATATAGAATGTACCTATGCCGGACTCCATGTTCGCGGTGTTACCGAGGAACAAAACGAAAACACAACACTTTCTGCCGAGGTCGAAAACGTTGGTGATATAGACCTTTCTGATTTTTGGGTAGAGTTGACATACGAGGATGCTTCTATAGAATCGATGAGGCCAGAAGGATATGAGGAAGAGCTTGTCAAGGGTAGTAGAAGAGTTTTTTCAGTCGACATCGATACAACGGGCGATGTAGAAAAACTAAGGGTTTTCTCTGCAGACTGTCCGACCGAGGCAAGCGATGAGATCAAAGGCATCCATTTTGATGTTGTATGATTGCAATAGTCTAAGACTGCTTTGAACCTTCCATAAGTTATTAATCATATGAGTTTTATATGTGAGAACATGAAAGGATCCAAAAAGGGAATGTCGGATTATATATCCCATATACTTGTACTGGTGGTAGCTATAGTTGTTCTTTCTATAATAGGATCCACCATGCATGAATTCTATGTTGACCTCACTCTCGAATCCCAGAGATCCCAGTCGGCATCTCTTTCACGAAAGATACGTAATGGTATATTGGACATGTATTCGGAGCACAAGGGGAGTGGCATTATGCCCGACGAAGGTAAAAGCGAGGTTCTTTTTTCAGCTGTTATAGATACACCCGAACGAATCGGAAGAAGCAGTTACGATATATATCTTAATACAACGGAATCGGATTCCCCCGTCGAAATTGTTCTGAAAACCACGAGCTTTCCAAGGGAGACCTATAGGTACGATATCTACAATATAGACGTAAACGTCACAGGGAAGGTGGCAAATCCCGAGGGTGTGAGGTTAGAATATATAAGAAAAAACCAAGGTGGCTCTGCAGAAGATTTGATAAGAATGTCAAGAGCCAACTGAAAAGTTATTTATTTACGGTTCTTTAATTTACACACATGCATAAAGGTATTAATCAGATAGACTTCGCTGTAGCTATATCGGTGATTATATTTTTATTTGCGTTTACGGTGAGCACTGTATCGGACTACTATTCTATACCGATCCAGTCTATCGACAGATCAGAGCTCCGTGATCAGTCCGTGAACATGTGGGATTTGTTTTTTTTCCAAGAGGGTGTTCCGTCCGACTGGCATGTGGAAGAAGAAACCATTAGACCTAGTCTGGGTGGGAACATATGGAAGACACGGGTACATATCAAAGAGTACAACAAGACCGGTGGGAAGTACAATATCAGTGTTCCTATAGATGTTGGTGAAGAAAACGGAGTTCCGAAGGCATGGAACGGCTCAATAAAGGCATATCATGACGGCGAGCCTCTTATGACTGACATAAAGAGCGAAGAAAACGGTTTCCTTGGGAGTTTTGATGTTGTTTTTGAATTGAATATAGCCGATGGAGAGGAAATGACCGTGGATGTATACTATTCACAGGACAGGACCACTAACGCAAGCTACGGTGACCTCGAAAAATCAACAGAGGCAACGGTTAATATAACCATATTTTCAGAGAGAGGGATCGAGTCTGTATCTGGTCACAAGACAGATGCAATCAAGGAAATAGAAACCTCCGATATAAGGGGTATGTACGGACACGTCCCAAGATTTAACGTATCTTTTGACAGTTCCGACAGAGATTTTTCACATGGAGAAAGAGTTCCAGAAGAGGTCTCCACAGAGAGATATTCAAGAAGAATACTGTATCAAAATAAAGCAGGATACATAGAGATAGTGGATCCAGAGGTGGTAGTGTGGTAAGGAATACAGGAAAGGGTGCTTTGCTCACAATGGAGGCATTTATAGCAGCGATGTTGGTACTTATTACAGTGTTTTTCCTTTACTCTGATCCGGTTGGTTCACCCTCTTTCAATGAAGACGAAATCGGCAGGAGGCTTGATAACTGTTTGGTCGAACTTGATATTTCATCCGATATACGTGATCTATCAAATATAGATGAAGAAAGTCCCTTTGAACAAGAGTTTTCGGAATGTCTTCCCATAGGAGTAGAGCATGAGGTTGTAGTCTGTGATGAGTATGGATGTGACGAGTTCGATCCACCAGAGGATAGAGCCGTCGTCGGTTCGAGATACTTTGTTGGAGGGCCTTCTGAGGACTTTCCAAAAAAGATAGTCGTCTATGGGTGGTCAGTCTGAAACAGATATTAGATTCAAAGGGCCAGATAATCCTTATAATAGGGATAGTTATGGCCCTATCTCTTTACCTTATAGCCTTTAGTACAGACTTTGAAACAGCTTTTAGAAGTGAAGAACTTCGTGGTACCGACGGAAGCCTTGTCCTGAACAATGTTAACAACGAGATCAGAGAAACCTACGGTTCGGCTGTTAGGAACGATCCAAGTTACAGTAATATCAATCTCAGGCTAAATGATTTTATCGGTTTTGTTAGGGATGAGTCCGATGGGAGGTATATTAGAATACTTTTGTCTGTTGCTGTTCATAACAGTACTCACATCGAAGCAGGAGTCCACAACTATCTTGATACGGCTTTGGAGGAAGTTGAAATAAACGGATATACATGCTCGGATTTTCTTGAGCACGGTAGTGGATGTTCTGTGGAGTTTGAGGACGACGGCGACGAATATACTGTTACTGTTTCCTATGTGAACACCGGAACCACAAAAAGCTACACAAAGAGTTACGATGGTAGAGTAGGAGACGGGGGCAAACATACTTCGATATTTTATCGCACCGAGTTAGAGATAGATAATATGGAAGTTGTCGGTGAGGATAACGCGTGGTCAAAATCCGTCCAATGACCTTCAGATGATCAACATTTAAGTAATATGGAAAGTTAATGTGTACTATGGATAAAGGCATATCTCCACTGGTTGCTGCCGTAGTTCTAATAGCATTTGTCGTTGCTATAGCAGCCATAACCTCAGGATTCTTCACCGACCTCACCGCAGACTGGGGTGAGGA